>Ga0209737_10001566_pt1 | contig 16318 bp, 5 predicted proteins | sample TergutCu122P3_FD_187284 | JGI IMG/M metagenome (GOLD analysis project Ga0209737, IMG submission 187284) | Cubitermes ugandensis P3 segment gut microbial communities from Kakamega Forest, Kenya - Cu122 P3 (SPAdes) (version 2) | ecosystem: Host-associated > Arthropoda: Insects > Digestive system >...
ATCCTCTGAACACAGTTAACAAGCCTTTGGGTTCCACGATACACACGGCACATATTGACTAGCCAAGTTACTACTAGCTTCTCATGGACTCTGTGCCGTGTAGTTAGACGCAGGGAAAAACAGATTGTAAATTTAAAATTACATGAAATCAATGTACTTAGTAACATGTAGATGTATTTCCCTTCATTACAGCTAAACAGTTTTTGACGTTCCAACATCTACTTCATTAACCCCACACTTTATATTCTGATATAAACTGTTGGCAGACGTTAGTTTCACAATATATGATCTTTCCTTGGAGGAATAACACGGTTACAGCAAAAAATAGCCACTTTAATGTGACTGGGAGAATGGGTTAGGCAGTCTGACACTTATGAGTGAACAAATTTTGTAAAGCAAAATTAAGAATCAAAACTTAAGTACAGCGAGCACTATACTTACCTTATCTCCTTCATAGCATAATCTGGAAATCCAGCCTCATCGAATGTCATGACAGGGTTGGGAATACTACGTCCTTTTACGGTAATTTCTTTTGAAATCCTGTATTCCTCAACTTCATGTTGTGGTCTGTTCGCAACATCTGGATGTGGAACGTAAAAATCTTTTGTAAAGGGCTGCAAGCGGCTCAAATCCCAGTGTGGTTTCCTAAGACTACCACCAGGTTGCCGACCCTTCAAACTTCGACCACTGCCACCTCCCCCACCTCGTCGATCATCACGGTAATGGTCCCTGCTACGACTTCTCTCTCTTCTTCTGTCACGATCCCTGTGACTTTCCCTATCTCTGTCTCTGTCTCTATCCCTGTCACGATCACTGCAACAGATTACAATAACATAAGCTAGTGACGCTGTTGTACCAACACAACTTGGGGTTCAACACCAATGTTCTCACAATATCTTTTAACTTCAGGCTAAAAACCCAGTCTTGTGAATAAATACTTCATCAGCCAGGTCCTGAGGTTACCATGGTAACCACAAAGTATATCAGCCTTCTTATATCCACATACATGGCATAAAACAGTGATGAAGTAAATAAAAATGTGCTGCAAGTCCTTGGAAGCATGGCCCTCACAAGTTCAGTAAGTTAGTGGATCCTCAGTAACTGGGAATGCCAGAACACTTCTCTCCCAACTGGGAATAAATGTATTAGATGCAATCTGCTTCCAGAACCTTCCGCCCATGTTACCACCAACTGTAGACTGAGGGACTTGGAACAATTTTCACGAGAATGTTACTGATCTCCCATGGCAAGACCTTTACCTACAAGGAGCAGCACCCGAATGCCTATACAGAAAAGACAAGCACCTAATAATGTGTCCCTTAAAACACTGCTTACCCTTATTACTGCGCCAACACAGCCTTTGTAGACTTAGCAAATACTTTGCTTGAGAAGCACAAAACTTCCTCTAGCTAACAACACTACCTTAGGAGACCAATAGCACTGACCACGTATCTCAAAAACTCACTTATAAATTGGAAAAATAACAACAAAACAATAGCACAAGTGATTATAAAGCAAACTATGAGAGATTTCATGATGTATGATATTTATATTTAATTGCGTGCATTTTTATATACACACATTATTAATTTTAATTTTATTCTCATATATGTCAATGTATGTGCTTACACTGGGGTTGGGGTCCATACCCTGTCTCATTAAAATACATGTTAGAGTACATCAAGTGAACAATGCACTTAGCAATGAAGTTCCAAGAACAAAAACACCATGTTTAGGGCAGATTTTTCTGTGTGTGTGTGCAAATACTGCAAAATTAAACTGAATGCTTGTTTTTACAGCTATCATACAGCTTGATATAATTCTTTCTATGACAAGCAGCATATTTCATGTATTTTGAAAATCCAGCAGTGATTACAAACATCTTACATGATGATTGTGTGTTATGATAGAAAGTCATAAACTCTGAGACAGCCAACTTGCATCTGTGGGTGAAGTGACTGACTTCATCCACCAAATGAATGAAGCTAATTGACCTCCCGCTTGCTCTAGCACACTATAAACAACGGAACTTGCTACACAGCAAACTTCCACTGAGTTAACGTGTGCAACCTGCATAGATGCTAGTAATACGGATACAACCGTCCTTCAGCTGACTTCTTAGGTTTTGCGTACAGCAACAAAATGAAATTAAACATGAAGTGTCTACTGTGCACAACATTTCTGGCACAGTTATCAACCTTATTATTCATGAGTACTTACAGTGAGGTCTAAGCATCATTACTGCTTTCTCTGTTTTTTAAATGGGATAGGAGTTGTCTCTACAGTCACACACACACACACACACACACGCACGCGCGCGCGCGCGCACATGCATAGACGTGCATGCATGCACACACACACACACCTTTGGTCACTTCATTTAATATCATTATCTATGTTGGCAGTCCACATGAACTACACTTTCCATTAAATTCAGATGCCATTACACACCAACACATAAACGAAGGTGCATATTTGGGCAACATCACAATTTCAAAACATAAAATGACTCTACGTTACAAGTTGTTACACCCCAGAAATGTCAACATGCTGGAATGGCAGCATCAGTCATCCACCATTCATCTAGCAATGTTTCCTCTGTTGTCCATCTGTGGTGCTGATGACTGTTTTCTCACCCTCCCACCTTACAGGAGGGGCTTAGGTTAGAAACCTGGCACCTCTCTCTATCCATCACTCTCTCTCTTGCTGGTTGCCCTCCCTCCATACACTAGGGCCGTAGGTTGGATGTCAGACACTGTCTCTCCCTCTCTCTTCCTGCACATATGGCTGAAACACCTTTACATGATGTGTAACTTCCCCTCACATCAACCATCACCGCTTACACATAAAACACGGCTAGGTTAGGCGGCCATGTTGGTACTAGTGGAGTGTCCAAAATTCCAGTATAGTCTCCCTATTCTCCATTAGTTATTGCCAAAATCACATACTAAACACTCAACCTTCTGGCAACAGATTTGGAAATTTACATTTTGGTGCACCCTCTATGTACAATATGAATATTTTACAAACCAAAAACCTAACATTATGAAATACATGTCATTTTGTGGAAGAAAAATGGAAATTGCACTACAGCCGTAAACTTAAGCTCAGTACAGCGGGTTACCATCTATTACGGTATTCATATCGATTACCACTGCAAAACGCAGCCCCTAACCCTCATGGAAAGTTATAATACTACTTACCGCGCGATTTAACCGTAAATCTTACGATCAATACTGCTAAATCTAACAACCTTAACTTTTACTGTATGTGAAACAGCTGTAACGTGTTCCATACTATTCGTATTACAGCATGCGTATGAAGTGTAGGACACACTTAAACCCTAATCCTACAGCAACACCTAAGTTACCAATACGGGGTACAGTACTAACTTTGGACTATACACTGTTAGGCATTAGTACTAAAGGGAATTTTCAGGTGGTAATTATTCATATTACACATTTCCATCACCCGGTAATACACGAGGCACACATTTGTTACGCTAACACTGGAACAATAAATAGATGCTTACCTTCTTCTTTCAGATCTTCCCATATTGCTATTCGCAGCTGTAACAATTTGAACGAATACTGGTATTGTTTTAAGTGTTATGGTATTTGCATACACATTTATGGATGCATCTCTTATGCATAACTAGCACCTTACGCCCAGCACCCAACATTACATTCAACAATGGCGACCAACCACTCAGCGTCCGTACCCATGCACGTTAATAGCTTGCACTACTTCCTGTTCAAGATTCTGACGCTAGGAATGCATACAATCACTAGTCGACGTGCAGGAACGGCATCGGTAATAAAGCTTATTACTAATAAATAATTTCCTTTTTAATAACTCATAAACGTGTAGTATTTTACATTCTAACTTTCTATACAATACGCACTACTTCTCGCTACGTATCAACGCCTAATGATCTCATTGGTTTGAATACAATGCGTCATGAATCAATACAAGCTTGCTGTATGGTCTGGTTGTACGGCTCTACAATTTAAACGTGTGCGCTGAGATGACTGATGACCATGGATAAGACATCGATACACGTTATATGACCGTTATTGAAAGGAAGCCAGCATTAACAACACGATAGAACACTAGACATGCATAAAACACTTCAAAGTCCACATTCAATCGTACAACTACGGAATCGATGCCCCAATCAGAACGAGGTTATTCTAGCTTCCGGAATCCTTACACCAAGTAATTTTATAGGACAGGGATATTCCATCTTTCGGGCCGGGTAGCGTAGTCGGTATAGCCACTGCCCACGGGCTGGACGGTCCGGGGATCGAATCCCGGTGGGGGCGAGATTTTCCGCACCTGTCCAGACCGGCCCTGAGGCCCACCCAGCCTCTTGTACAATGGGTAACAGGTCTTTCCCGGGGGTAAGGTGCGGCCGGAGCGTGATGCTGACCCCTCACCCCCTTGTAGTGCCGAGGTCAAAAATAGAGTAGAGCTATACCTCTACTCTCCCTAAGGACCTTTGTGGCCTATGAAAGGGTGAAACCTACCTACTCCATCTTTCATGGTTGAAGCATCAGCTTAAAGTTTGAGACGAGGGTAATTTGGTTACCATGGCACGTCATATGACACAGGTCCCAGAGAGGCATGGTAGCTGCACAGATATGTTAATTAACTACTCGCGCACAGCCGAGAAGCGGTAGACCCTGTATCGGGGATTGGACTAGTGGCTAACATAATCATAACGTGAAATACTGTTTACAGAAGTTGAAAAGGTTCTTTTAAAGTACCCATAAAATATAAAGTGGACATTATGATTTTGAATGTAGAATATTGGTAGTATTTTAGGTTTGGTTCATTGAAAACTCCTGCAAGAGATGTAATGAGTACACATAAGTTGACTTTAGTGAAAGTACAGGTAGTGAGATAAAACAAGGTTGGCACTGAACCAACAAAATACTATTAGCAAACAGAAATCATCAATTAGGTAACTGATATTTCATAAGGGTTTCATATGTAGGCTTTGAAGACGAGCTGAGGACATATGAGCTTCTCAGTTACTCTGAACCATGGAGTAAATTAGTCATGAATGCAAGAAGGGTGTGATGATATGCTAACATTAACAAGTTTTGATCTTGGGTGAAAATCCTGGCCTGTTCAGATCAAGAGCTGCTGCTATGGATAAGAGGAAGTTCCTATCAAGCCATGCATGAAAAATTTTATTTGGATGCATTTCTGAGAGTGAGCCCAGAAAGGTTGCGATTTTATTAGCTTAAGTCTTCTACAGTTAAGGGGAACAGAACTTTGGCAGAAGATCTCTGTGTTTGGCTGGGATGGACCATGCCCCTTTTAACCATACTGTGGCCTTATAAGTGACGAAAACCACAGGACCAAATATTATTTGACACAATTTGTTATAGAGAAACTGTACTTGTTGCACAACTTCACATACTGGGAGAAGATATTCATACAGTTAATCATATTCAGGACAAACTGCAAACTGAAGCAAGACACTACCACATATTGAAAAACTGATCAAGTAAAGCCAGTTTTCAGCCACATCATGACATGATGACTAAACTCCTCTGTGTTGAAACAAAATCACAATAAGCAGGGACATGCACTTTGTTGGGAAGGAAGATCATAAAGAAGAGGACTCAACAACACATGCAGAATCTGAGAGAAAATGATGTAGCAGACACAGAACAGAGTACATCTGAATGATATTCTTGAGGAAGATGAGGACAAGAATACAGATCATCTAGAAGTCAATGATGATACGAAATGATAAACAGATTGGGAACACTAAAAAATTCAGTTCACACAATGAACATGATAACCATGAACGTTATCATGGAACCAAAAGAGGAAGCCATCCACAAGAAACAAATGAATGGATGGATAAAGGCAATGGATATATAAATGAAAATGTAATGGAAAAACAACACATTAAACTTATGAAATACCTCCATGAAGGAAAGCAGTTGACACTAAATGAGCCCAGAGGAAAATCTAATGAAGATGCCAACATGAATAGATGTAGTGCTCACTAGTAGCACAAAATATTTTGTGAAAAAATCTGATGAGGCCTATAATGTAGTTCTCGTATTAGTGGCCAAACCAAGCATGCTAAAACACCCAAGGTACTGTTAATCCTTAAAGCATGGGAGTTGCAATTTTCACTTCAGAGTGCTGGTGGATGACATCTTATGTCATTAGCACATTATTCAACAAGTTCAATGCTGTTAAGGTGTAGAAGTGGTGACTTGACCCTCCAGCTCACTACAGTCTAAATCACTAAATATAGTCAATGATAGGAGAAATAAGAGTTGACACTCATACAGGAAATGCATGCACACTTCTGGGTGAGAACCCCCTCGCAACAATGCAGTACTGCATTATAGATTATTTCTGCTTCAAAACTCTACTGCTCTACACTTGATTAACAAACTCTTTCAGTACCAAAAAATGCACAGTTCTACAATTATGTTCTTCACTCCGAATTAGTTCCTACATGTTTCAAATTAACTGCCATCATCTAGGAGCTTACACGTATATTGCTAAACCTTACAGCGATGAGATACTCTTACAATACCTAAGCATTTCAAATGTACAGATTATAGTTAAAATCTGCAATATTAAAAAAGTTATAAAATGACAATACGATGTGTTGTTGATTATGAATTGTTATACATTTATAGTAGTTTTCATTGATTACAATTGTCTCCCTGCATTCCGTGTGTGTATGCTTCATGTATTAAGTCCACTGACTTTGATTTTGATGTATTTACATATGTGTAAATGTTGGAATCTCCACATTTCATCAAAACATATTGCCGCATTACTTTTAAGCAACTTTTCTTTGATGTTCTTATAATGATGGAGACAACTGTAATCAACCAAAACTACCATTATTTTATAACAATTTATAATCAACAACACATCATATTGTCATTTTATAACATCTTAAATATTGTAAATTTTAACTATAATCTGTACATTTGATATGCATAGGCATTGTACGACTACCTTATCACTGTAAGTTTTAGAAATATAGGTGTAAAGCTCCCTGATGATGGCAGTTAACCCAAAACATGTAGGAGCTAATTAGGAGTGAAAAATATAACAGTAGAACTGTGCATTTATTGGTATTGAGAGTGTTTGTTAATCAGTTCACAATGCACGGAATGAAGAATAATGAAATACTTTACCATCCTTTGTTTAGTAACGTTCAAAAATACTACTATTACTTTTATGAAGGAAAAATTATTCTAAATGAACATGCAAATGTAACCAAAATAGAAGTTTCATTTCTGCATGCCTTTCATGCCACATCTGATACAATTTTTGCATCAAAATACATTATTGGTACAAGTCACAGTTGCCACACATACATAAAATAGAAAAAGTAACCCATTAAGGAGTATGTATGGTTGTACAGACAGACTTTGGCTTTTCTAAACTTTGGCCTTAGGTTTGTGTATGTATAGATCAAAGTTAGGCTTTAAGTTTATGTGTGGATATACACAATTGTCTACAAGCAAAGGTTAGGTTGAAGGTTTTTGTCTGCAAGAATTAAGGCTATTCTTTGTATTTATGGGTATATAAAGCAAGTTCCTGCTTTGGAATTGCAATGAAATAATGAGTGACAAACACTGTCTCTGCCCACACAAATGTTATGAATGTTTGCAACCCTGATGTAAGTCACTGTTATTACTGTGTTCATAACATTCTTCGAAGATGCTTTCCATCAGATGAGACATGCAAAGCTGGGAACAAATTCAGGTATATACTGTAAATGTATTGACACAGTCACTGTAAAATATTGCATCTGTTACACAAGGAACTGTTCTTTAACATGTCTGCAAGTGAAAAAATTTGCAAATGATTCAATACAGAAATAGCTTATGCTTTTGTTATACAGTAGATGGAACCTTTGCATATGTTAAAAACTAATGGTAAAATGCATTTTGATGAAACAGATCATGAAGATTTCAGTAGGCAGGGTCTTGTGAATATGGTAATGCATCATTGGGCCTGATAACAAACAGATATAGCTCTAATTACCTGAAAAGATTTCAAATTGATAATCATTTAAATTGGAAATGTCATATAGACCAAATTTTGCCAAAACTGAGTACTGCTGGTTTTGTAACTAGACAGTTATTCTATGTACTAAATCTGAAAAACTTATGAATAGCATACTTTGCTTATTTTCATTCAATCATCAGATATGGAATCATATTTTGGGGCAATGCAATTAATAATTGAAAGGTTTTCAAATTGCAGAAAAGGGTAATGAGAATTATGTCTGGGGCAGAACCAAGGGCATCTTGTGGAGGTTTGTTTAGGAAACTTGAAATCTTACTTGTTCCATGTAATACATACTGTCTCTGGTGCTATTTATTATAGTTAATCCAAATAATTTTCAGACAGGTTAAGAAATACACAGACTGTATACAAGAAGTAAAAATTGACTTTTCATTCCAATTGCCAACCTCACAAGTTTTCAAAAAGGAATTATCTATTCTGGTAATAAAATATACAACAGTTTTCCCAGCAACATTTTAAACCTTAAGAATGATAGGAAACAATTTAAAAATTAGTTATAGAGGTATTTTTTAAATAACTCGTTTTACTCTGTCAAAGAATTTTTCGAGTTCAGCAGCGATAATTAATTTGATAAATCATTTCTGTTGTATTTTGTATTGTACTGTTTTATTATTACGTTATACACAGTATTTGATTTTGTAGACTGTAGTATTGACATTTGTTTAATTGTACTGTATTGTGTCATTTGTTTTGTTTGCGTTTTTTTTTGTGACAAGTTTCATGTCCAACTGTTGTATGACAGAAATTGTGGGCCTACAAAATGATACATATGTATGTATGTATGTATGTATCTACGTAAACGTTGATGGAAGATCCTGTATGAAAAAACATTGCCTTGAATAGTTACATATATCATTCACTTGTTATGGTAGCAGTGTTGCTATTTATTTAATGACTTAGTTATTTAATATTTTTCATAATATCTAGAAATCCTAATGCTTTCACATACTAACTTTAAACACATTCTTCAATATATACCCAATGTGTTCCCCTTCGTGTAACTTAACAATATTCTATAATAATGCACTCTGGGTAACAAAATCACAATCACATAAGATTCTGTATAACACAATAATTTATTTTCAGTATGACTATAGCACCTACGGTTTGTAATCTCAAAAATATATAGAAAGAGATTATCACAACATACACAATGCGGCTTAAAGGGCACGTATCACAGGTAGTTCACTCAGAATTTTTCCAGCTATTGTGATTTGTACTGAAGACAATTTGTTGTGTGTTCAAGAAGAGGTGTCCATGCAAGTACCCTTTAAGCACACACCGCAGCATGAAGCGCTCACATCAGTCATTGCCAGCAGTGGGCAATAACCTCAAATCATTTCATGCAACCAAACTTCAAGACATGACTGCACTCTGCAAGGTGACACTCAACTGCTTAGTCAAGAACTTGAAGCCCACAGATTAGCTTATACACATAAAACCATAGTTTCAATACAGCAATTCCCATCATGGAGAACCATGACAGTGTTCAAAGAGTTCAACCAAAAAAACAATTTCATGCAGAAACATACTTCTTTAAAAACCAATTATACAAGGGTAAATACCTGTAATGCCAGATTGCTAAATCAAAATACAGGTTTTAAAAAATAATATATTTTAGCTTCTGTATCTGCCATGAGAATCAACTCTGTAACATTACTTCAAATATATTGTGGATATTAAATAAGAATGTTCTCTTCATTAATTGCAAGCATGATACCCCAAACAAAAACAAAAAAAAACACTTTTCCAGCTACAGTCTCCTTCCTCTAAAATCTTTCATATACCATCTAGACTCTGTCTCCTTTTATCTGATGTACTTTTGGATTCTATCCAAACTCTTTAGGGCATAAGCGAATGCAGCGGATTGCTGTGTTAATGTCCCTTTACTTATCTAATACTATTTGCATATACACACTGGACAGCTGTGCTTGTTTCTGACAAATAGTGACTATCTTAAGAATGATCACAGAAGAGAAAACAAGTGACTAGATCTAGCTTCATCTAATGGACACCAGAGAGTAGATACCATTTTCTTATACCTAAAGATGGAGATTTGGTCCTAAACCTGATGAATTTTTATTATTCAGATCATGGATAATTCCCAAAGTGAATTCTTCCATCGCCGGGGGGGGGGATTAAAAAAATATAAAAAATAAAATAAAAAATTTAAAAAAATTAAAATTCATGCAATCTCTTGGGAAAATTAATCAAGTCACACAGTATTTTGGGACTTTGTCATTAACACATGTTGGGGATATGGAGATACAGCTTCAATGCATTCTTTGACTTTGGCAATTGATAGATGTGAGAGTGGTCAGTTTCATACTCCAGATGCGCTATTCTGACAAAAGGGAGCTTTAGCATTCACTGGATGGGAGCATGCATAGACCACAGTGCTGGTCAGGACACACTAAAGAGGAAAACAATGTCCCTGCTGGTAACAGTACCCCAGTCAAGCAGCCTGTAGCCAGTCACATTACTGACTGAACTGTCTGAGTTTATATGCTCATGAACATTTTTTAACTATTTGTGCAGTAATATGTACTATCATTCTACATGAAAAAAGTTATCAGGCTTTGTGTGGATGAGTTTGTTCTTTCCTAATTCAAGAAGTAACTGCTGATAATGTTTCAATGGGTAAGATATTCTGAAAATGCAAGTGTATATTTTTCATTAGGTTAGTAATAAGAGTTTGATTTTGTGAGAAGTATTATACTCTTACCTACCATTTCAATGAATCGTACAGCCATTTCTAGGGGTATATTGTACATCAGTGCTGAAGTGTTATTTCATTCGGTTACTAGTGTTTGCACTATAAAATAACAAAGCATGAATTTTAATTTATATATGCAGTCACAGTGGTCTCATGTATAGATAAGAAAATAAAAACAGTTATATAACAATACAGGTACTGGCTCATTGCATATAACTTAATGTTTTTCTGAACATCTAAATTTCTTCTCATTTTCATGCATAAAAACTGAAGAAGACTTTCATTTGCACACACCACTAGATTACAAATAACATAAATCCAGTCTCATGTAGTATTTTCATGTGTGCTTTTAACATAAATATATATAAATTACTCAAGCGATACTTCAGTAGAACAATAAGCCAATATCCTTTTCTCACCAAACACTGCCAATGTTAGTCAATTCAATATAAATAATTTATGAGAAAAAGTTTTTAAAAGCTACCTTAACAAAAATAACTGGAACACTTTTGTAGAAATTAGACTAGTAAAATACTTTTAAAATTGTTCCGAATGGGCCCATAGCAAATAGAAGTGTTTCTAAATCCCTGATTTAGAGCTTATCATTTTGGTAATATGAACTACTGAGCTGCTTATTTTATGAACATTCAAAACTGCCATGATGTTTGGGTTGCATGAGCATGTTCAAACAGTTTAGTCTTGACATTCAGAATATATATTTAAATATATGTATAATATCTGATAACTAATGTGTTAAAATGTTATAGCTAGACAATAATATGCATTAAAAATTTGTATGAACAAAAAGACATAAAATATACCTCACTAACAACTTCATTTATACAGTATATGCAAAAATGTTAAGCAGTAAATACTTTTTGGCACACAAGCAAATTGTACATATGCAAATATCCTTAAGACATTACAATAAAGAATAAAAATATGTAAAAATATTTACTAGTACATGATAAAACTTTTGGTTTCAAAAGACTGTATACAGAGTGAGTACCGTATTTTTTTCAAGTGTTAAGTCCAGTATGAGATGACAATCAGCCTTCCACTATTATATTCATCAGAATAGATCATTACACTAGTTGATCAGCAGTTTTGGTACTAAATCAGCATGTACAATAAATGTACAATTCTAACATCATCTTTTGAATTTCCAGTATCTTGCAAATGTGGAATACTTTGTGGTCAGCTATTTAGAATTTAAGCTTAAACATGTGTGGAAAAGTGTACTACAGTTTGGGTACACCTATTTTTCATATCCATTCTTGTGATTTAACATACCTCATTGGCTTCAGTATACCCTCAGTCACTGCAGGCAAATACCAGAGTAATTCCATGATCAGGACATGACAACTTCCTTGCAAATCCTTTCAAATTCATTAATCACCCTACCACTCTACATTAAAAAAATACTTAAAATAATGAAAGCAATCTTAACCCACACGTACATTCCTTTATCCTACTGTTATTCATCATGCATAATACTTAGTTATAAAATCAATATTATAATACACATACTGAATCATACTAATTTTCATTATATTTTCAAAACTACTTAAATTGCAGGTTTCAACATAGTCACAAAGCTGTTCACACCATACAGTAAAGAGATCATTTTTTTTTTCGTTTTTTATTGACGATACTGAAAAAGTTTCACGTTAACTGCGACATGAAAGGGTTAACGTTTGGTATATATTTAACATTTTTGCTAACTTCCTGCACCACAGTGGGGTTAATTAGTGTATTTGAGGTATTATTAACATTTTGCAATAGCAGTTAGTGTAATACAATTCTTCACTAAATTTTAATATAACAGGCTAAGAGTGTTACTATTTAAAAGTGTTCTTTATACAAAATAAATGCAAACAGAGGAGGTCATGTTCATCCACCCATTCCTCTTTCATCTTCAAAGCTGCTGAATGGAACTTAATGTGATCTGGTATTTTGAATCTACACTAATGGTTGTCAGGTGAACTTAATTTTGGTTCATAACATATCACATTAATACGAACCTTATTCCAGAAGAACTCAAATTAAACATTACCAATTTTCATAAAAAACGGCTCTCTGTACAAACAACTGAAACATCACATAAGATGTAGATCTCTTTACTGATTTGCAGCTTTTATCTACCATAATTTCATATGTGAACATTTAATGAAATCAAAGGAAACATAATTCACTTTTGTGTCATCTAAAATCTGAGGAGCAACTAGCTTTCATCAGCAGACTTGTTTCTGCAATACCTGAAGTTCATGGAGTAATGAGGTATGTAGAATACTAAGAAATGTCTTCAGAAAATATGTCTACTTCTGCAGAGTTTGCATTTCTACTCATTTCCCTACGAGAAGCAAAGGAACAAGCTTTATGCAATTCAGAAGCTTGCAGAACTAAATGTGTTGGTTGCTAAATATAAGCAACTGTAGCTGCCAAGAATATAACAACTTTTAAAGCCACTGATACTTGAAGAAAGCATAGCTGTGAGAGTCTACTGTACTTAGAGTAATGTTGGCCCAAACATTCAAAACAAAAGATGCAGACTGAATTACAACAATCAAACCATTTGAACAGTTATCAGTATGCTGAGTTCCTGGAACTCATGCAGCAATTACTGAACTTGCCACAGACTAGACATTGGGGATCCTCAAGTGAAGTTAATTACTCCAGTGAACATAAACACCAACAATTTTGAATACATCTTTTACATTAACAAATATACATGTATTAATATAGTATCAAAATCTACATACTCTACACATATATTAACTTCTTTTCCTAAATTATGTCCCTACCACACAAAACACAGCACAACACTTGAGATCCCTGATGCAAAAACAATTTCAACACTTGAAATAATTCAGTACCCACTTTAAATCCTGGAACAATGAAGAGTGGTGCCAAAGACTAGTAAGGAAACAGACAGTCATCCATAGAGTTCACAAGTAACAAACTACTTCGCTACCAGTTCAGTTATAAACATGAATTACAGCCTAACTAATTTTCAAAACTCCACATGAACATCATGCTATTACAGACTATTGCAATTTTGTGACTTTTTTAACATTTAGCACTCTGTGGTGTGGGAACAGTACTGTCATTATCCAACACACATCCAGTGTTGGGTCAGGATGTGCATAGTGCCTGTAGCAGCATGTATAATGCAAGGACTATATCCGTTCCTCAGACAGAATCAATATAGGCAACCTTGTAAAGACCTCAATGTTCCAGGACAAATACTGATGTCACTACATATCTTTGGCATTAAATTGTATATAAAGAATGCTTATACTATGACATTCATTAAAATGTTGCACAAGACGAAGATGAAGGAGAAGAAGAGGAAGAAGAAAAAGAAAAAGAAGAATAAGAAGCAGAAGAAGAGGAAGGAGAGGAAGTGATAATAGTTATGATGATGCTGATGGCAGTGCCGGTGGTGGTGGTGGTGGTGGTGGTGGTGGTGGTAGAAGTAGAAGTAATAGTAGATAGTAGTAGTAGTCATAGTAGTGGTAGTAGTAGAAGTGATTAAAGTAATACTAGAAATTAATTAATTGCAACATTCTCTCTGATGATGAACATATAACATTCTGGAAGCATGTCCAATAACACAAATAATATATGCACTCAGAAACATTTATGCCATACACTGAATCTAAACTTATCATCAGTTCACCACAAAATGCGTTGAATTCCACTTGCAAGAAATTTTTTAAACCGTATTTAATTATCAATATGAAAGTGAGTATTCCCAGTTCCCTAGTAGTACCCTGAGTAGTGATGGTATGCAGATGGAGATGTAGAGGCAATGTGAGGTGTGCGATGGTATGGGGAGGGTGAAAGGGGGTAGGTCTGATAGCTGGTATGTGGAGGTGGAGACAAGATGCGGCCTGGGTCCACTAATCCCTGGTTACTGACAGCAGACATTCGGTTCATTTCTGGGACAACATGGTTGGGAGTGCCAGGTGGGGCAGGGGAAGGAGTCATGGCACGGGGCACAGGCAGCTGATGGTGGGGGTGATGAGGGTGGTGACGTGACAGGTCCAGGCTCACAACGCGCAGCACTTCAGAGTGTGAGTACGGGGGAGGAGGTGGGGGAGAAGTGTATCCATTGCCAACTCGACTGGTCATACTGAGGTCAACACTCTGCCTCTCTGGACCACCTGCTGCCATATCATACAGTACACTTGTGTGATGGTAGCGTGACACAGTCTGAGAACCAAAGTTCCCATGGTGGTAGCTGCGTGCAGACATGTCAAGGCCCTGCAGCTCTGTGGAGCCCACCAGAAGTGGTTCAAAGCCAGGGCGCAGTTCTTCCAATACCTCATATTGCTTGTATGCCAGGTCAAGTGTTAGTCCTGCCTTCTCCTTGAGACCCAGGCTTAAGTTCTGTGCCCCTTCCCCCTCGTCACTAGACAGGTTGTCAGTGGCCACCTGATGATGTAGTTCATAGTGGGGACTGTAGCCCTCCATGTGACCACCTCGCTCATTGTCAGGTGACATCTCTTCAGACTGATGCATGTAGCCTGCAGGATGTGGTGTTTCGGCCGGTGAGATAAGGTCTTCTTGATGGTGCATGCTGTAATGCATGCGTGGTGGGGATGCATAGCCCTCCAGCTGCTGCAAGTGACCTGAAGGGGAGGCCTCCTGTGGATCTGGAGTTGTTGCAGGAGACTGCAGTGTGTAGTTGTCCATATGGTCAGCAGGAGAGGAAGGTGAGGGTGCCAGATGCCCATTCACTAAGTGATGAGGGTATAAGGGCTCACTGTTCTGTTTGTCATTTGCTGTGATGACTGTGGGAGAAGTCACAACCCCAGATATGTCAATGTCACGTTCTGCTGCATCCAGTGCTGCCTCCACTAACAAACTTGCATTGGATGATGACTCAGGCTGTCGGTAAATGGGTGGAGGTGTCTTCTGGCATTCTGGCTCTGATACATTCATAGCTACACTGTCCTCTGGCTCCTTCTCATCATCCAGTTCATAAAGAGGGCTCTTCTCAGGCAATGGTCTGGAAGCTTCCAAGGGGCTGGGATCACCCAACCACTTCTTGCTACCCTTGCTCATCACAACCTTGCTAGGGAGTGGTGTAATGTAAGGTTCCAGTGTTGGGGGCTGCTGCCCTGTATGTTCATTGGATTGAGGGGGAGGAGGTGGTGTTAGTTGGGGGGGACCATCTCTCATGCCCTTGTTGTCATCTTGACCTGTAATGATACAACAACAAAATGTGTCACACCTGTAGGTCAATGCAAGGCAGTTCAGATAACACTAAAACAAACAAGCTACACTGACAGGCTTTTGTGGAAAAAATAAAAAGATTAATTAGAGAATGTGCAACAACAATTGTATAATATCTTCTCTACATTTCAGAATGGTGACAATTATAATATATACGTGAAGAAAATCTTATTTTGTACAGTCACAAAACACAACTAAACATAAAACTAAGTTTATTACAATATTACAACAACATGTTTCGGCCTAAATTATCGGCCATCTTCAGGT
>Ga0209737_10001567_pt1 | contig 16310 bp, 4 predicted proteins | sample TergutCu122P3_FD_187284 | JGI IMG/M metagenome (GOLD analysis project Ga0209737, IMG submission 187284) | Cubitermes ugandensis P3 segment gut microbial communities from Kakamega Forest, Kenya - Cu122 P3 (SPAdes) (version 2) | ecosystem: Host-associated > Arthropoda: Insects > Digestive system >...
TTGTTTTTCATAAGAATTTTCACTGTTGCTATTAGATGTTGCCGAATTGTTTTTGAAAAACACCTTTGTGTTATAAAGAGAGCCATAAAATGCGCATGGGTCTATATAGTGTAAAAATTCTTCATTTTCATTTTCTATCTCATACTTGAATTGACGTGCATGTTTAAGTTTTGGCACATAAAGGCTACTATCTACAATTATTTCAAGTCCAAATTCATTACTAAAATAAGCCAAATGGTCGCCCGTTTCAATTTCCCTAAGCATTGGACTTGAATAAAATAGCTCATCAATTGATATGTTTCCGTCCTTTTGAGAGTCATAGCCTAATGCTCTCTCACTGGAATCGTCTGAATTTATTCTCTCCAATAATGCACTGCAATATTTATTATCCATTTGTATTTCATCCTTGCTGTCTAACAACGATTCTTTTAAAATACCTTTATATATGATATATCGTATAGGCACAAAATTAATTTCTGTAATTTTTAAAACATGTTCCTCCGGTTTTAGAATGAGATTTATAATATCTTCATGTCCGTCAACCGGTTGTATTGCGACCTTTCCTTTGCATACAGCATAGGCTTTAAGTAGTTCATCGAGATTTTCAATGTCAACATTTACAGAATGAAGACTTGAAACTCTATATTTTGCAATTTCACTGTCCACCACCGGACCAAAAGCTTGGTCGCTATTTTGAGTTGAACTTTGAAATAAATCTAAATCTGTAAAAAAGGAAATGTTACTCATCTGTTTATTTTTTTAAGTTGTTTTTTAATTATTGTGCAGCCACGGTAAGTAGTTGGTAAAATTTAATGATATGTTTTCTGGATTAACTTCGTTGAGCTCCGCTTCGCTACGGTTGCTTCACTTCGTTCGCAATGACGCTCTTTTGTTGATTTGTGCGAACTCTCGAAAGAGCGTCATTGCGAGCGGAGCGAAGCAATCCATTTTTTCATAATGTATCAATAATTATTTTCATTACTTATTTTGATGTTAAATTTTAAATAATAATCGTATTGTCGTTCGTACTCCATAATCCCGAAGAATTTTCTACTTCAACTTTGAAACGATGATAGATTGGTGTTTCATCATCATCTATTGTATATAAATCTTCTTCGAGCATATATTCAATGTGTTCATCGCTGGTTGTCAAAGAATGTAATAAATTCCAATTACCGGCATCATTCATTTTATAAATATGGTATGTTGCATTGTGTATTACATTATCCCACAAAAGTTTGCAATTGCTTCTCTTTCCTTCTGTTGGTTCTTTGGGCGAAAATGTTAATTCCGGCGCAACCGGACTTTCGGTGTCAATCACAAGAGTCAAAACTGTTTTTGAGGCAAGTGAAGGCACATAGTCTATAATTTCTTCACCGGCATTATTCGCATATCGTATTTTTCGTAATGCTATTACTTTGTAATACAATGCATCTCCATACGGTATTTTTCCGTTGTCAAAAGAAAAATCATCGCTAATTGTAATTGTTTCACTTTCCGGTTCCACAGTAATTTCTTTCACTTTTTGCATACTTCGAGGCGACATTGCGTGCGATGCTTTAGTGGTTCGGTATAGTTGAAAACGGGTAACTTCTTGATTCTGCGGATATGGACACAGTTCTATAACAACTTCCGGAGCTACTTCCAAATCAGGGTCTTGTAATACCGATGTTATATTCAATATTTTGGGAGCGCCCGGAGCAGCAGTATTTACCATTTGAATAGGTCCGAAAATAGGACTTTTATCGCTGAACTGCATACGATTGCACAATTCCATAGCGCAATAAAAATAGAAGTTCTTCGATGCTCCATCTAATGTAAAATCAGTAAATTGAACTATTTTATTACGCACATCTACAATTTTAGCCATTGGCGACTGGTCGAATTCAGGGTCTGTAGGTTCCAACAAATCGCCGCGCATATCCCGTATTGTTTGCTTTTTATGCGAAGGCACATACGATGCTGCCGATTTTATATATTCATATATAAGCGGTTGTTCGGTTAGTGGTAAAAATGAACTGTATATAGCTTCTTTTAGTTTTTTTATCACAACTTCGGGTGCTTCGGGTTTATTAAACAAATCTCCGCCAAAACTGTCTTTGCGTTTATCCGGTTTGGGGAATTGATACCCGTTATACTTCGTATAAACAATATTCTGTGCAAGAAGAGTTTCAAAATCAACAAAATTTTCCCAACGTGAAGTAAAATATTCATCATCGCCAAGTGCTGCCAAATCGGCTTCTATTTTAGAAATAGTTGCGGGTTCATACACTGCTTCAAGCAACATGCGCTCACTTGCCCGAAGGAAAACCAAAGCATACGGATTGGCACTATTACACGTAACCCGGCACGTATATGTCGATTTATTATAAAAATCAGGACGGGTTGCATATCGTCCACCGGCAGGTTTTTGCGGAGCAAGCGGTTCTTGAAGTTCAAGAGCAAACATACGCTTAGGCGTACACATTTTTGAGCTATAGGGTATGCCGGCAACTGTTTTATGAACCTTGTCGAGAGTACGAGCCGATAAATAAGAATGACGCGTGTCTTCATTTGCTGCCGGCAATATATTCCGGGCTGTCAATCCGGCTGCTGCATCGGCATACAGATATAATCTATAACCCGGATAATAATTTACTTCTACCGAAGCGCCGTCTTTTATTGGATTGGCTGTAAAATCGTTATCAAATACCAACAAAGAAAGCTTCTGACCGGGCGAACTAAGGATTTGTAATACGTCTAAAACTTTTTTATCGCCCCACGGGTCATTTTTAGCGCGCACACGCACAAATCCCTTGTACCAATCTACCGGATTTACATTGCCGGATTGTGGATGTGCCCTGTGAATTGTATTATTGAACGTTACTGTATATACTCCAATGTGGGTTTGTACACCTTGTGCCGATTTTTCCGGTGTTGGCTCAATGCGAGCGTTTTCATTAATTCCCCGTACTATTTGTTTGTACTTTTCCGGCGAATTTTCATTCCCCGGCACATATTTATTCTCTGCAGAATTCCACACTCTTGGAACAATTATTTCTTCTTTATTATTCCACATAGCTTGAGGTTGTCCAATATCGGTAAGTTGTACTTCGCAAGCCAATGGAGTGGGAGTAGCAGAGCCATCGTACCAATTTTGTACATCTGCCATATTTTCAATTACCGTAAAAACTTCATTTGTAAAAGGAGTTATTTCTGTTGCTATATTTTGATAATTTGGCAATGCCGGCTCTGCTGCAAGATTTTGAACTATTCGTTCTTCAATATTTCGTACAATAAATACACTTCCATATCCGGTTTGTTGCGGCGCAAGCACTTGTTCTATAACAAAACTACGATTTTTTACCGTTAATATACCACCTATATATCGAGCATAATCCACAGGAGGCACTATACCCGAATACTCTATTTTCTTTCCATCAATATCGAGATGTGTGTATGCTGTTGTTATTACTTTACTTGTTTGCGCGGTATATTTTTCTACCTGTTTAATAAACCCTGTTACACTTCGCGGTGCTTGTGTTCTAAAAAACAATTGTACCGTATCGCCATACTGATGGGTTATATCGTGAGAATGAGTGTATTCAAATGTTACTCGCAGCAATGTTTTATCGTTGGAAGTAATTTTTTGTAAAAGTTCTTGCTCATGTGGAGTTGTAAGCAATAAATTATTTTCCTTTTGTATAATATGCGCCTGTAAATTCTGCGGTGGAAGCAGTTTATTCGGAACGGTAAATTGAGTGTTGTTGCTATTTCGTGTATTGCTGTAATCCGATGTTCGCGAAAACCAGTTAACGGCATAAACAGCATAGTTGTGTATGCCTGTTTCTGTTTCTTTATGATTGAATAAAAAATCAGATACTGAAGGCTCTATTGGCGCCGGTATTGCCGAAACCTCAGGATTGCCTTCGGTATCTTTCAATTCCTTGTCGGAAGTTATGCTTTTTTTACGCCATGCAGTTTCATTGGCAGATTTATATCCTATGCCTACAAACAAGGTTTCAGTTTCTCCGTGATAGCAAAATTGCTGTGAACTTGCAAAAAAGTTCATCATCTTGTATTCAGTCTGTTTTGTATCAACATGAAGAGCTATATACCGGGCTTTTCCATCGTAGGTATAACCATTGCTATCGGTTACGCTCAATGCGGTTTTTATGCCGTAACGCAATGGTTTTAATTCCGGTATGGTTGGTTTTTTTTCCAGCAAGCAGTTTATTGGCGGTGTTAAAAATATGTGTCTTCCGCTACCAACTTCCGCAGGCGCATCATAAGCTACTGCATATATATATTCGGCATTGAAATTGTTTGCTACCGCATTGTCAATATAACCTAATCCAAGCATACGGGCTACGTGATAATCGTAACTCGCAATTTTCAACATCATAAAATATGAGATATTGATAGCTTCATCTTCACTTCCCTCGTTTGCCGGTGTTTTTATGTTTGCAGCTTTATTATTAGGGTCTTTTCCTGAAAGGTCTATATATTCTATAATAGCCTTACGTATTAATCCCCAACGTGTTTTATAATTGGCAATGTTTATTGTTGCGTCTTTATATTTTTTCCATTTATTATGAATGGTATTTACATTTTTTTCTAAACGTTTGTACGCAATCTCATCGTTGGTTGTAAGTCCGAATCCTGTTGATTCGCCTATTTGTTCCCATTTATTAGCGGTATTTATTTGCTGTAAAAAATTATCGTAGGTTTCTAAGTGCAACACCGAAAGCGTGGCATTGCTCACAGTAAAGCGTAGCGACTGTATATTTTCGGTTACAATCCTTCCGAAATTAACAATTGGCGCCGTTGTAGATTGTTGGCTTCCTCCTGAATTTTCAAGATTAATTTTATACAGATTTTCTTGCAATACGTGTTCACTCTGCTCTTGAAGTAAGTGCGAACCCTCAGAACATGAACCACCGATACGGTTAAGGTCAAATACTGTGCGGCTACTTACAAAACGAGAATCTTCTTCCGTATCGTTGTTGGAAGTAGAAATAGTTTCAAGTTTCAATTCCGGATTTGCACCAAAATTGGCAAGATAGATATTTGCCGCAAAACAAAGTTTGTTTTTTACTTGCACTTCTATCAAATTGTTGCCGTATGCCTTTAAAAATCCTGCATGATTTTGTACCGGGTCAATTGAAATAGCATCATACGCGGTTTTATTTTTAAAATGTATATATACCACATCATCGGTATTCACTTTATCGCCTTGATAAATCCAAATTCTATCGTCTTTTGCAAAAAATCTTTTAATAATCGAAATAGTATTTGTTTTACCAATTATTACCGAAGGCGCATCTTGCAAAACATTAACCACCACCGGATAACGCGTAGTGTACGGTGCACGATATACCTTCACGGCATCATTTTGGGACGGATTAGCTAAAACTCCTTTCGGAATATGGGTTTGCCCAAGATTTCTCAATAATTCCCAACGCAAGTGAATGCCCGCTTGCGAGCCATCGCTACCGGTAGAACCTGCGGCTTGCAAAAACAGTTGTTTTGATTGTATTTGAGTATTTGTATTTAGTGATATTTGCATAGCTATATTAATTTATCAATGAAACATTTAATGAACAGGAAATAATTGTATTCGTATCATCTCTTTCCGGAGAGTAAGCCTTACCGTCCCATGCGTACGATGTAAATGTCAGTCGCAATTCCGAACTTGTAAGCTGGTTCTCAGTTGCATGAGTTACAAAAAATTGCGAACAGTCTTTTGAATGTGCAAAGGCATAACTCTGTGTGCGATTTCTTGGAAAATCTATCTGAAACGGTTTGCAATATAAATTTTTGATTTCTTGCGGTAGCGCCGGATTTATCATCGGTTCGGGACTGCGTACAATCAAACCGAGTATTGTAACAACTCCCGTTGTTGGGTGGGTGTTGCGAACTATGCTCACTTCGGTTGTTTCTGCAGGCTGTTGCGGACCAAGTTCCAATACTCCTTCTATCAAACTGTCAAAAGCATTGCTAAAACGTGAATCTATAACGGAGTTACCGGTTTTGCCGGTTTGCAACAATGTGTTAAGCCGTTGCAATTTCACTCCGTCCAACGATACGTCTATGGTATATAATGCCCTGCCTACATTGCCGTACGCATCGGTTTGAACATAACTGTCGAACTGCTCTTGCATGCTGGCATAGCGCGATGTTTGAAACACATAACGATGCACTTCCCGGCGTTCTTTCCCGAAAACATTGTAAAACAATGCCGTGTATAACGTTTGCGGTCGAAGGAAATTCAACGTTACCACCGTTTTTAACGATGCCGGTTTTATGGGGAATGCACCGGCTTTCCAACAGCGATTGCCGTATATATCAATAAAATCGGGATTGTAAAGCTCCGGATTGCGCAGTATATCTGTTATACGTACGCCCTTAGATACACGAGGCGTAGTATCGGGTTGCCAACCCACTATCGACTGTGGCATATACTGGGTTTCTATATCTGGTGGTGGCGGATTTGGTATTTCAAAATCTTCCAACGGGTCTTTTACCACCACTTCCAGTGTACCTGTTATTGCAGGCAATTTACCTAATTTTTTCCAGTCGTTCAACAAGTGATATACATAACTGTGTACATAAAAAAGATTGAGCTTCGTATTTTCATAATACAATGGCTTGGCTTGCAATAAATTACCCGAAGCATTGGGGTACGAACGTTCATAATCAATATAATCACGAAGGGTTGTAAGGCGATATTTTAGAAGATTGGTTTCTCCATCGGGACAATATTTGTCGATTTCTTTAGTTTTAGTCGCATTATAATCTTTATGGAAATAACCTACGGGACCGCCTGTTTTAAATCCAAAATAATATTTGAATTCTTTCGCATTTTTCTTATCTACGGTTTCATAACCTACACGATTTTTTACCTCATCTTTCGCTGTTATACATACTCTGAACGTAGTGTTCGGTCGCCATATAGGCGATAAACTGTGCTCTATTGCCTGTACCGAATCTTTATACGATTTCGCTACCGCATCTTGCTTTGGACTGTTACTGTTTAACTGCCATTCCCGTAGCGACTGCCATTCTATTTCGTGTAGAACCGTACAATCGTCTCCATACCCTCCATAAGGTTCCACGGTAATATCGCCCGGCGACCCTTGAAGCATTGTGTTTATGCGGTTACCGTCTTCAAGTGTTTTTTCTATTTGTTTTACCAGCGTAGATTCCGTTTCGCGTGATGTTGCAAGTAGTTTTGTTAAACGAGTGATATACTCTTGAGAACTTGCACACAATGCGTCTATATTTGTTGTATAATTCTGCTTACACTGTGCCAATCCTTGCGCCAAACGACGTAAATTATCGATAAAACGCAGGTATTCTCCTTCTATACCTTGTGTACTTACTCCTTCGGGAACTATTGTTTCCAAATTTTCTATACACACATCTTTTTCTGTTTTTTCGCCTGTAGGGTGTAGCACCGTACAGCAGCTATTCATTTTCTGCGAAGCCACGCGCAACAATTCTTCATAGCGGGCTATTTGTGTCCGCACGGCATTTAATTCTTCCAGCAGGCGATTGTATTTTTGCAGCAAATTGTAGTGTTGCTCCTCTATGGCGGCTCTGTTCAATTGCGAGCCTGCCTGCGATTGCTGGAACATTGCTTCCAATGCTTCTATCAATTGCTGTATTAATACCCGTATCGCCGGTTTCATTTCGCCGCTCTCATATACCGACTCACACAAGGCTTCTATTTCGCGCAGCTTGCTTTGTATAAGTGCCGCATCAACAAAACTTGGGCGAATTACCAGTATGTCTACCGGTTGCAATTCATTTTCATAGTCTACCGGATTCAATAATTCATAGCGTGTTTTTATTTCTTCCGCTATTTTTGTTATACTCGTTACATTTCTCTTGTAATACGTAATAGTAACATACTCACTGTAAGTAAATAATTTTAACCGTACAAATGCGCAGGACTCCTGTAAAAAAATCACGCATTGCGAATCATTTCTAAACAGCAATGATTTTGACAGTGAATACGGATTGCTTACGTAACCTACGTGTGCCCGCTCGCCCGTTATGCAGCACGAAACAATTTGTGTTGCGTCTTGCTTACTAATCAGGGTTTCACTTTGCACTTTTGTATCCAAGGCGTAGGCAGTCCAATTGGCGCGTTGATTTTGCAATTCAGCATTGGCGCAAAACAAACTGCCTGCGGTAATACCGTATTCTTCCGGTTTTACCCAGCCTTTCAGTCCTTTGTCCATATACGAAAAAACCGATTGCGACAACAAACGAATCCGTTGGTATTCGCCGCGGCTTTGCATTTGCCATTGTCCTATAAGTTTCAGTTCTCCACTATAAAAATCTATGGGGTCGCTTCCCTGCTGCACAGGTGTCGACATGGCTTCGTAAGGGTGGTACGGCTGCCATTTGTCGGAATCCCAATATTGTATGGTTATGTTTTCCAAACTGTAACTGTGTGTTGCTTGTTTTTTTATAGGCTTCGGCGGTATGATTTCTTCATACGTAGAATCCAATTCACCAACTCCGCCTACTGTATCCATTACCGCTTTCGGATTCACAGGTTTCACAAATTCTATATCAATATAGCTGTCGCAGGGTATAAGTTTGTTTATTTTCTGTATGCCTTCGTTTTCCTTCAATGGGCTTATATCAAACAATTCCTGCGATAGCATTGATACTGCTTTTACCGGAAGTTCAACAGCTTCTCCCAGCAAAGGCGATATATACGGTACAATAAGATTTTTGGAGCGCTCCCAACGGAACTCTACCGTGAATTCACATACTATTTTTTTGCCGAATATTCTAAATCCTACAGCCAGCGATACGCTGCCTTCTATAGTAAATGGCTTAGGCACTTCTACCGACAGTGTGGTATCGAATCCGCAATAAAAGCCAAGTTTGAAAACCGACACATCGACATGACCGCCCGTTGCCATAAAGGCAGCTATTTGAAACCGTTCAAAACTTATTTTGCCGCCGCACTCCATGTAGGCATACACATCGGCTGCCAACATTCCGCCCAGATAACTGCGGCTAAACGACAATTCTGCCTTAGCTCCCATGTCTATGCCGGCTGCCGAAAGCATAAGAAACGATTCAACCCGCAGTAAATTAAACAAACTCCCGGTATTGGGTTTTTCTCGAGTACCCACATGAATATACCACGCCTTTGGATTTTTGAACACAAAACGCGCTTGCATTGATGCGTATACTTCCAATACATCGCCACTGTCTTCGGGTATGCAAAAACTCAACCCAAAGCCTGTTTCCACTTCGCTGTCGGTTAGTACCAAATAGGCAAAAAACGGCGGGTCGGTCGTAGTGTCCAAGCCCACCCGCTGCGATAATAATGCTGCCTTGCCTTCCAACATCAAAGTATTGGGCATGGAAAGTAATATAAACAGTTTTAACGAAAGAGTTTTACCCGAATCGAAACTTGTGGCTATAGATGCGCCCACTCCCAACGAAAATCCTTCGGTAAGATTGCCGTCTTTATCGAATGGCGGCTTGAATTTCTTCACATGTATGCCTAAGGGGTCTTTTTTAAAATAATCGTACCATTCCGCTGTTTCGGGCAGTTCGGCAGCAGTTTTGGAAGTAATATAGCGTAAGCCCAACAAGCCTCGGAAACCGTATATACCCATACCCGTAGGTCCCAAAGGTATGCACGTAGGCAGTTCCAAACGGGCATCGAGTATAAATGCAGGTACCTTTGGCGCATATTTCATATCGATACCCGCTGCTATGCGGAGTTTCGGCAATGCCAAATCAATACCGCCGGCGTAGGTTTCTATTTCTAATGTATTGTTGTTACCTACGGCTATTTTATCATCACTCAAACTCAACCAGCCGCTTATAAGCACAGCTGCATTTTCGGGTTTTGCTTTGCCCGGTATTATCAAATCTACGCTTATGCTTTCTATGCTTAAATAGTGGTCGAATGGTTTGTTATCTACCGAATAACAATACTTGATACCCGTGCCGCGGGCATTTACGCCGCCCGGGCTAACGTTTACACCACCGTCGAAGCCCCAATAGTTATATTTGCGGTCGTTTTTCTGTGTGGAACCGAAAAACAACGATGTGATAAAGATTTCGGCAGGACCAATTTTAATTTTAAACCCTTTGGGCAAAGGAATGGTACCGCCCTGTAATTCTATTTTACCATCGTCCCATATTCGTAGCGATTGTATTTCTATTGGGTCTTTTATATAGTCTTTTATAAAAGGAGTTAAAAGTTCTATACTACCCGAAGTCTCAAAATAAAAACGGTTATCACTGCGTCCTACGGTCAATTCATTTATGGTAAGCGTAAATACGTCTTTAAATTTCAGTACTATTCCACCGGTTTTTCGTGCCGATATGGCGAAATTACCGTCGGTATCGAAACTTATACCAACACCTACTGTAACCGGCTTGTTATTAGCATCGGTAAAGCCCTGTATGGTCAGGCTGCCACCTATGCTACTCTTGGTTATGGAATTTTTATAAAATGAGAGTTCAAAAGTATCTAATGTTACCGGTACATTGCCGAAATTACACGATAAAAGTGGATTAGGTTCTCCTGCTTTTTTAGCTTCCAAACCAAGTGTACCGGTAAAACCACCGGTGCCTATCAGTAAGTTTTTGCCCTTAATTTCTGCCGTAGAAGTTTTATCGAATCCCCACGAGGCGGGAAGTCCTATTGTAGCGCTTTCTATAAATACGCCTACAAAATCATCGTTGTAACCGGCGGCTGTGGCTTCGGGAATGTTACTATCTTTGCGAAAATCAATTTTTGCATTTGTAAATTCTAACGTCAAACCCGTATTTCCTATACGGGAACGAGTAAATCCAAGACTTTGTTGTTTTACAAAATCCACCCCCGTTTCAGTAGAAAACACCAACGCTCCGGCATTAAACCGTAACTGCGATTTTGCGCCTTGTATTGCCTTGCCGGCTGTATCTATTGGGGTTAGCCATGTGCTTGGAAATTCCAAAGCTAAGGTTATATTGTTGATAGAGGCGGTTATTTTTGGAGTGATTAACGCTTGTAAATTATCGAAATTAACATCGCGTGCAAGGGTTTTGAATAATTGTTTTATTTTCGTAAGGCAATCGTCGAAAGAAACAATGCTTGCAAAAAACATCGTAAAAATTACTTCATAGAATGATTGATTGTGCTCTACAAAATGTTCTAAAATATATTCTACTTTTTGCCATCTTTCAAATTCGTCGTACATAGTAAGCGGCGTTTGTGAATATAGATTACTATAGGTATCGGCAAAATTTTGAAATGCAATATTCTCGTCAAACTCTTCTTCAGTATCATCAATAGTGAAAATTAAGGCAAGCAATACGTCTTCTTCGCTCACTTCGGTAACTGCGGCGAATAATTGCAAATATTTCAAAGGATTTAAGCCTAACTGACGTATATCTAATTTGAAAAATTTGGCAAGTTCCCACACATATTCAATTGTAACGGGTATGGAAGTAATTGTTGCATCTTTGGCATCGGGATTTAAAACCAATGCCAAACCGCTGTCTCCAAAAATATCGACCGCTGCGCGTTTCGACAATACTATATTCAAAGAATATGAAGCACAATTGCCCGATAGCGACGTTTCGGCTATATAATTAGAATATTTGAGGTCACTTAACAGTTTCTCTAATTGTTTCCGTATAAAGCTAAGCCCACTCGGTATTGAGTTTAACGACAATATGTTGCTCAGTGCCGGATAATATGTTTTTTCTGCCATAATTATATTTGTTTATTCTTTCTATTAATTTCGTTTAACTACTGTTTTATTCTTTTACGCACCGAATGGAATGTCCACGAGTACGTTCATCTGTATATTTTGCTGCCGCATTTCCTTCGCCACTTCCAAAATTAAAATACTCTGCACTGTACATCCCATCACTCGTAGTACTCCAACAACTGCCTGATTCTCCTACAAACGCAAGTTCTCCTTTGTAGCCGCCTCGCACACCTGCTGCCGGAAAAAATAGTGTGGCATTATTAGTTCTATCAATAAACACACGCCCTTTTACTCCATTGAATGTAACCCAATCATCAATTACATTTGTTGTGTGAAACAATTTTTGCATTTCATTAATTGTGGGCACTCGCCAACCTGCCGGACAAGGTTGCTTTGCTCTTTTCCACGTATCTCCACCGGTACAATCATAGTAGGTTACGCCTTCTTCATAATCATATTTTGTATAAGGCATTGTTCGCTCCCACGTTGTTCCACCCTTGCTATTGACCATAGGATTTGCATTACTCCACCCAACGTTTCTATTCCATTGGTAAAACATACCGGCATCTTCGGGATTTTTGGTAAACGTGCCGGGAGCATCTACATTGCAAGTTGCCCACGTTAAACCATTAATTACAACGCTTTTTCCTGTGTTTTGAATTTTTTTTATTTGTTCGCCTCGTATGTTGTAATAATACGTTGTGTCTTTCCATTTTGTATTTATCCAATACCTATCGTCCCAATGTCCATCTATTCTCTCCACAACTTTTTTCTTGTACAACACATTATTTTTATCGTAAAATTCTTGTACTCGACGATTATTTTCATCGGAAGTGCTATATGTTTTTATTGATTCTTTGGGGTCGCGGTCGTCGAAACGCAAATCGTAATAATCGCTCGCCGATTGCCATATAGCATAGCGTTTATCATTGCGGAAATATGCTATTTTATACGGTTCATATTGTTGGGTTGTATGATTAAAATATTCACGTTTTATAGTTCTATTTGGATAATCATTCAAATTATATGCTGTCAGTCGATAATATTTTTTATTCTTATACAACACCTCAATTTTTAAAGAATCTATCAAGCCGTTACTAAAAAAATATTGATATATTCTATTGTCTTTTTGTTGTTCCCACACCATACTCGGCTCATTATTCCGGCAAAATGGATTTTCATATTTGGGTCTATTTCTAAACCAACTATAATATGTACTTGCATAATTTGTTTCGTTTTTGTTTTTATCTAAATCAGAATATAAATTTTCTAAATAACCTCTACTATTTCTACTATAATTATGTTTTTCCGGTATTTCTATATCTCTGATTTCGCCTTTTTCATTGTAGTAAATAGTATAAGAAAGGCAGTCGTGAACCTCAATATATTTTCCAAACAATACATCGTTTTTATCGTAACATTCGGTAACGTGTTTGTCGTGCATATAATAATACTTGCTTTGCGCTGCTTGCTTTATTACTTCTATCCATTCTCTATCGCTCTCCGCCTGTCGTTTTTTATGGCGATACAGTGTTTTCCCATTTTTATAGTACGATATTTCTGTCCCTGTTGTGTCGGTAATTTTTTCAATTCTATTGGCAAAATCTTGAACATTATAGATTGTTTTTATTATAGGAACATCAAAAGCACGAAATCGTTCCTCATATTCTTCGGAAATAGAATCTTTTATTACCCAATAATCCTCTCCATATTTATAACTTTTTATAGAATCAATCACTGCATTGTTGATAAAAAATTGCTTGTATATTCTCTGTTTGTTATCTCGGAATGTCCACACGCTGTCAGCCACGCCGTTGTTGTAAAATCGTTCAGACGAATAACGTTTTACAAATCCACCGTAAGGCAGAAGATAATCTTCAAATTGTATCACATATTTACCATTGGCAACGCCTTTTTTCAATTTTCCTTTCACGCTGTATTTCCTTTCGGTATCCCAACGATAATGCTTTATATCATTACTGTCTATCATACAATCGGGAATGTCTTTAATTTGACAAAACTCAGAAAACACTTTGAATTTTTTGTTAAAAAAATACGTTATTGGCATCACTTCAAACAAATACCCATTTGCGTTCCACTCATCACAAAAATTATTGTATATGCGAATATTTTTTATGTGCGACAAATCGGGTATTGGGTGCATAGCCTCATTTGTAGCACAATGCGCATAACTCAGTGTGTGTAAATGTGGCAAATTTGCAATTTCTTTCGGGAAAAAATACGGTAGTTCATAGCCCAAGCTATCGGCTTTGGGGTGTACGGATTGGTCAAAATTTTCCCAAGTAGTTTCGCCGCTATGACACCATATATTTAAAATTTGCAATTTGGGGAATTTAATGTCAAGTTGCTTTGGAATAAACGGTGCAAAAGTGCCTATGTGCAATTCCTGTAAATTCGGAAAATTCAGCACCGAAGCAGGAATACTATCGGAATATAAAGGTTCATATTCGCGATAACTATAATAATTTCTCTTATGAGGGAGATAATAATAGCCAAGACTCAAACGATAAATGCTGTCGTGCGCCACACCTGTTAAATCTTTTGGGTGGAGTATTTTTATTTTTTGTGCTTGTATTTCTTTTATAAAATCTCTAGTATCATAATGTGTTTTATCCAGTTGCGAAGTGTCACACAGTACATACATCGGTTGTTGTTTCAATTTACATAAATCCATAATACCATCGGTCTGTGCCGATGCCTTGAGTGTGCTTAGCAACAAACAAACTAATAGTAGGAGTTTATATATAGTGGGTCTGTTCATTAGTACATCTTTTTTAGTTTTTGGCAAATTTTACAATTGTTTAGTCATATTTTGTTTCTATAATTTCACCGTTTTCGTTGTAATGATATATTGTATATTTATTACCTTCTCTAACACTTTTTTCTAACAAAACATTATTAGTATCATAAAGTTCAAAAATTTCAATATTTCCATCATAAATACGCTTAGACACCTTATTAATATAGGTACTGCTGTAGTCCCATTGATAAACCAAAACATTGTTTTTATATTCTTTTTGCACATAAATTCTCTCATTAGAATCAACCCATTTGCTTATTCGATTTGCATAGTCATTATTTGTCAATTGTATTATTTCTTTGAATATACCCAGAGAATCTTCATAATAATAATTGATTATAGAATCAACAAGTCCCTTTGTAAAAAAACATTGTGTGTGTGTATATGAGTCTTCATATTTCTTAATTTGTGTTGAATCCCACAATGTCCATACGCCTACTTCAATTCCTTTGTTATAAAAACGTTCTTGTGTTAATTTCCCATTTATATACACTAAATATTTACCATGCGCCACTCCTTTTCGTAATTCACCTTTTACTTCTATTATTTGCGGTTGCAATAGTTTCCATTGTTGTTTATTATAATGATAATGCGCATGCTCACTTGAACTTTTAAAAGATTTCTCTAATTCTTCTTTATTGATACAATCCGGCAAATTTTTACTAAACACCATATTCAAACCAGTGCTTTGCACATTTTTATTAAGCAAAAACGATATATGCGGAAGGCTATAATTATCTTCACCATAAAAGTTTTTTAGTTCTACATAATTCAAATACTGCAAATGCGATAAATCGGGCATAGGCAAAAGAAGTGCATTATGCTTCCATCCTTGACTAAACACTAGTATGCGTAATTCCGGCAAATTAGCTATTTCTTTGGGGAACGATGGTACAAACACATAACCTAATGTTGTATTATTCCTGAAATCGTAACCATCATAGCTTCTTGCCCAACAATTCTCACTTCCCCAAATTTTCAATATTTGTAATTTTTTAAATTTATCAAGGTGCTTTGGTATTAAAAAGCAATTAATTAAATTTAGCTCTTGCAAATTGGGAAAATCAAGTAATGAAATTGGTATATTCATATATGCATCATCATACACAGTCAAACGATACACGTTGTCTCTGTTCGTCATAGTATTCAAATCTTGTAGTGATAGAATTATTGTTTTTCCACCATAATAGTTCAAAGAACTATTATTATTAACATAAAAACGAGGAATGTATTTATTACATTCATTGTTTTTGTCTCCCAATACATATATAGTCTGTTTTGCTAACTCGCACAATCCCATAACACCATCGGTTTGCGCCGATGCTTGCAGTGAGCCAAGTAACAAACAGATTACTAATAATGGTTTATATGCGGAGTGTTCTTTCATTGATAAATCTCTTTCAATTTTTTGTAATTATTGTATGTTATAGGATTTTTTCTTCCTCGTATAGGGTCGGCAGGAATTACAACTAAATCTAAAAAGCTTGTGAATTTATCCTTTAATTCGGTTCCTCTCGTTCCATTTTTTTCTTCTTCCTTAACTAAAAAGTCTCGCATACACTCCAATATGCCAAATGCACGTAAGGAGCACAATATGGCATTGTATGAAGGAATTTGTTTTGTAATATTCGGGTTATTTTCATTAATCGGCACTTTTACATAATGGTCGCTACCATTTATAGAAGGATATGTTACCAAATCATTCAACAAATTCTCTAATACTGCTTTTTCAGGATTATTCACATCATTTTCAAATTTCTTGG
>Ga0209737_10001568_pt1 | contig 16305 bp, 13 predicted proteins | sample TergutCu122P3_FD_187284 | JGI IMG/M metagenome (GOLD analysis project Ga0209737, IMG submission 187284) | Cubitermes ugandensis P3 segment gut microbial communities from Kakamega Forest, Kenya - Cu122 P3 (SPAdes) (version 2) | ecosystem: Host-associated > Arthropoda: Insects > Digestive system...
CCACTTCCACTGCCATTTGCTATGATATTGCCGCCATAAATAGTAATGTCGCCCCCAGTCTCACTTCCACCTCCACCTATGCCTGCACCATAAGTTTCACCAATAGCGGTTAAAGAATCAAATTCGGATCCATTAATTGTTAACACCGATCCTTCAGGAGCCTCCAAACCCGCATGATCCGGACTACTCTTTAGCACGTTATCTCCAACAAGCAATAAATCCACCACCGCGCCTTCCGATATTCTAAGCGCATAAGAATTATGCACGTTACTTTTGTCGATGTTTACGTTATGTAGGGTAATGTTGGCTTTTACCCCTTCGGCAACTTTAACACCATTAGATGTGGTGGAACCAACAAGGAGATACCAACCGTCCTCAAATATAGTTACAACCCCCTCACTAAAACTATAACCTGCTCCATCACTATTGACGGTGTCAATGTTAATTTGAACAGGCTCAAATTTGGTATCTGTAGCCGATACAGGTAAAATAAAAGAAACTGACAACAGTATAAACAATAGGGGGATAGTTAACAAGCAATTGTGAGAACAAAACGGTTTATTCTTGTTTTTTTTCTGAGAAAATTGTAGTTTGAATGTGGATTTAATATTTAGGGTCATATGAACACCTGTGGGTATTTATTAAAGTAGGTAAACTCCTGTATATGTATTACGTAGTTGGTTGGGTATGTATTTGTGGAAGGTGCTCTGTTGCTGCTTAGCAGGTTTTGTTGTGGGTTGATTTTTGTTGTTCTGCTGACGTATTTTTGCATAAGTTATTGTGCTGTATTTGGTGGGAATTGGTGTAGTTGTGGTTGTGGATGTTTCAAAGAATGGGTGTGAAGTGGTTGTTTTGCTGTGATTGGTTTGCGCATCAAAATATATATAACCTGCTGAGTGTGTTATGTATCTGTTTATGATACGTGTTGATTTAGTTATTGAATGTGTTCGTGTTGGGTTAAAGGGGTGCATGGGGTAGTGTATATGAGGGGGTTTGATGGGTCATAGTTGTTTGGGGTAGTGTTTTGTTGTGAGTTGTGTGTCTGTTGTTTTCGTGTGAATGCTTAAACGTTGCATATCTTTTAGTGAATACCAACATTATTTATTGACATATATGTATGTAATATAAAAAACATGTGCTGTTTGTCCATTATATCTTGTATTACTGCATATTTTTTTGTATTTTGAAACAAATTTATCTATCTATTCACTTTTTGTAGCCGCAATTTTTATATGCGTGACTACCCGGCTTTTAAATAAGAATTATAATGGATAGTGATAAAATATTATGATTGATAAGTTGAAATTTTCTTCTAAAAAGAAAAATAGTGTGCTCTCTTTGGTGCTCATAGTTGTTTTGTTGACTATGGTTTTTTTGCCAATCCAAGAGAGCGCCGCAGCCCCCATTACTGACACTCCTGTCGGTGTAAATGGCCGCATTCTTCCTGCTAGTTTAGCCGGTGATACCTCCGACTGGATAGAAATTGCACGTAACGGCGATTACTCCTTAATAGTACGCGCAAACTATATTAAAATTGGACGTAACAGCAACCCAAGTTATCCTTACAGTCCCGCCCAACCCAACATATATAGCACCTCAAACGTCCGCACCTACATCAACAAATGGTTCAACAACCTCCTCACCCCAATAGTTGCTGGTAACGCATATGATAGTCTACCTGACAACGCAAGACTACGCGATTTCACAGTACAAAACAACGCAGCAACAGTTGTCGGCACATCCTATCAGGTCAACTCCTACACCGACGGATTTAGTAAACCAACCAATTACCAGTTACGCTACGGTAACGACGTTGCTTTTGCCTTAAGCTACAGCGAAGTTATAGCCTATCTCTCTTTATACGATTACAAAAGTGGACCCATACTAACTCACAGTAATAATATTGCAAAAGCTAACTTTAAACAACTAGGCGTATCTGATGGCTACATATATTTACGCTCAACTCCCTACTCAAATTGGGCTAGACCTGCCTTAATTATGAACCCAAATATTGCCACTTACGCAGGTGTTACAGAAGTAATGTTTGATGGCTATTTTGTTCCAGCATTATGGGTGGGTTCTGGTGTTTTTGAACCTGTTCCAACCTCCTACGATATTACTTATGTATTAAATGGTGGAATTAATGCTGCTAGTAATCCTGCTTCATATGCTGTGTCTGCTCTTCCACTTAGCATAGCTAATCCCTCTAGACTGGGTTATACGTTTTCGCATTGGCGTGTAACTTGTATTAATGGTACAGAGATTGTTTTACCTGCTAGCGGTATTCCTGCTGGTACTACAGGCAATGTCACATTGACTGCAATTTGGGGTGCACCAATCCAATACGCCATCACTTATAATTTAAATGGCGGTGCTCCAGCTGCTGGTAACCCAACCACCTACAACATAGAAAACAGCTTCACCATCAACTCAAACAGTGTGGTGGCGCCTTCTATGACGGGTTATAAATTTATGAATTGGCGAGCAATCTATAGCAATGGTACGATGTTTAATTTGACACCTGCTGGTATACCTGCTGGATCTACAGGTGATGTATTGCTAGCCGCAATCTGGGACCCCATACCCATTTACTACAACATCGTGTATGTGCTAGATGGTGGTGTTAACGCGCCAGGCAATCCTAGTGTATATACTGTGGCAAGTACTTTCCCCATAGATATCGGCAATCCGTCCAGACCTAACTATACCTTCCTAGGTTGGGTAGTGGTGTATAATAATGGTACAGTGATTCCGTTAGCTTCTTCGTATAGTATTCCTGCAGGTAGTGCTGGGAATGTTACCTTAACGGCAGTTTGGAGCCCAATCATTCAAACGTTTAGTATTGAGTATAATTTGAATGGTGGGGTTAATGCTGTGGGTAATCCAACCTCGTATAGCACCAATAGTTTACCTCTAAGCATTGCTAATCCATCTAGGTCAGGCTATGTGTTTTCGTATTGGCTTATGGAGTGTGAGGGGTCTTTTACGGCCCTGACTAGTGGAGTTATTCCGGCTGGTACGGTGGGTAATGTTAGGTTGACTGCGGTTTGGACTGTAGCACCCACATACACTATTACTTATGCTTTAAATGGCGGTACTAATGCTGTGGGTAATCCAACAACATACACTACTTCAAGTGCGCCCCTCAATGTTGCGGATCCTTCTATGTCGGGTTATGTTTTCTTGTATTGGATAGCGCTTTATGCTGATGGTTCTTTAGGCGTACTGCCCCCTTCAGGTATTGCAGCTGGCACTACCGGAGACATAACTCTAATTGCCGTCTGGTACCCCTAAAACAAACCCAACCCCATTTCTTTTTTTATTTTATTTTTTGTTGAAGCGTTATGTAATGCTTTTGTGTTCCTATGGAAACGTCTATTTGTCCTGATTAATGTTAACGACCATTTTGTTTTTCTTTGGCTATGTTTATGTTAAAATTAAAGTTATTTGAGACTTAAGGGACCTTGTGTTAAGGGCAAGCAAATAAGGTTGCCTTAGATAGGCGGATGGTTGGTTGGTTGGTGTGAAAAAATGTTTTGTGTTGTTTTGTTATTTCTTTGGTGTTTGTGGGTTTATGAATTCTAGGGCGAATTTGTTTGCGTTTTTTTCTGTGCCTTTGTGGATTTTGTCGACGTTTCTGCTTCTTAAGTGATGATAAAACTCGTGTAAAATAACAAGGGGATTATTTAGCATGTCGCTGTTTAAAACGCTAATGGTTTCGGTTTTTGAAGTATAACAACCATACGCCATAGTTTTATGCCCCTTAGGTAAACCTACCTTAAGCTTTGGTACCTCTACTTTATATTTTTCTGAAAGTAGACTTAAAGCCTCCTCCGCCTTACCGTTAAGAATAAGACCCACAACAACTGATTTAAAATCATCCATATCTCCAAAACATGTATAAGGCCTATTAAATGTTGTCTATAACCATTAAAAAAGGCTCATTTTACATAAACGCCGCCAGCCCAAATCCGTTTTTTGACGTCACACTTAAATAATCGTTTTTAAGTACCTATATTACAAAATATTGGAGAAAATGAAAAATTGAAAATATTTAAAAATAAAAAGATACTTTCGATGATGGCAATGCTTATGATACTTTCTTTTGCAGCTTCAATGATTGCAGTACCAAACGCAGCCGCACAAACTAAAACGCCTACTTGGCCATTTGTTGATGCGCTTCCAAATCCTGCAGGTGTCGGACAACCAGTCCTAATTAACTGGGGTCTATTAAATTACATACCTGGCAGCAACCTTAACGATGGCTTTAACATAACAATGCAGATCACTTATCCTAATGGCAAAGTTGAGAACCATACAGGTAAAACTTGGTCTACTGGCAACCTCGGTAAGAAAATTGCATTCTCAGAACCAGGAAACTATACATTGCAAACAGTATATGACGGTGAAATATATGGCGGTAGACATTATCTGCCAAGTCAAAGTGAAAACGTTACCTTACAAATTATTGATGGCTACTGGAAAGCTGATCACCCAGGACACACTCTTCCAGATGAATACTGGACTCGACCAGTTGATTCACAACTGCGAGAATGGTACACTATAATGGGAAGTTGGTTTGCTACACCAAATAACTTGTACGCCCCTTGGAATGCAGCACCTGAAAGTGCACACATTTTATGGAGCATGCCAATTGGCGATACTCAGGGTGGCATGGCTGGTGGCGACAATTATCAAGTTGGTGCCCAAGCCGGCGATGCTTATGAAGGCAAATTTGTAGGTTCAATCATCCTTAATGGTGTTCTATTCTACAACAGAGAGCGTTCTGGCACTTCGGCAGTACAAACTATTGTTGCAGTCGATTTACACACAGGTAAAACACTCTGGGAACGAAATTACGATTTTGGAGGTAGCAGAGTCTCACGTGGACAAACGTTAACCTTTATGAATCAGAACAATCGTGGTACATTTTCATACATTTGGATGGCCAGTGGAACAAACATGTGGGCCCTGAGTCCAACAACTGGTAATCTTGTATACAACATGACCAACGTTCCAGCTGGAGCAGGTAGTGCTGCTGGCGGTGGACCTACTTACTATGGTCCAAGCGGTGAAATGCTACGATACACAGCAACTTACACAACTTCCAACGGTACTCTTAGAATACAACAATGGAACTCTACATACCTAGTTGAGCAAGCATATATGAAGGCTGGTTTAGATACTGGCACATCTGGTCAATGGGGTGCTCAAGTTAATAATCCAGGACTTGGCACTGGGAATGCAGCTACACTTCTAGCAGCAAACGGTGTTACTGCTGGCACAGCGCGTTCATACAACGGGAACTTTGGTTATGACAAAACATGGTACATAACAGGGCTTACAGCTAATCCTGGTGGAATTTTACATGTATTTCCAGACGATCGTATTATCCTTGGAAGTTTCTCAGTTACTAATGGTGTATACCTTACAGGTGTTAGCATGGATTCTGAAAATGCTGGCTTTCCACTGTTCACAAACCGTCACTTTGCAGCACCTGAAGCTTGGAAAGAACTAGAAACAGGTTCTAACATGCAGTCAGGTTGGGTTGCCTTCAGCAATAATCCATATGTAGCTATTCTCTGGACCAAGGAAAGCAGAATTAACTATGCCTTTAGCTTAGAAAACGGTAGATTCATGTATGAAACAGAACCACAAAACTTTGCAGACGGATGGACTGATTCACCTTCTGGCGAAAAAATGATTGCTTATGGTAAACTCTATGAAGCAAGTGTTGGCGGTATTGTATACTGCTATAATGCTACTACTGGTAAACTAATTTGGTCACGAGAGATAACAGACAAGTACAATGAGTCTTATCACCGAGAAGCTTGGTGGTTAATTCCTGTAGCTATTTCAGATGGTAAAATCTACATAGGTCACATGGCACACTCTGCTCAAGAGCCTAAACCAAGAGGTGCACCGTTTTTTGCACTTGACTGCGAAACAGGTGAAACTGTTTGGATGATTGATGGAGCATTCCGTCAGACTCGTTGGGGTGGTCGTGGACTTATGGGCGACAGTATGATCGTTACAATGGATACATATGATCAACAAATCTATGCAATCGGCAAAGGTCCAAGCGCAATGACAGCTACAGCACCAAACTTTGCTATCACAACAGGAACTACAGCTCTAATTAGCGGTACAGTTATGGATGTTTCACCCGGTACACAAACTGATAAGGTGCAGCTACGCTTCTCTAATGGTGTTCCAGCAGTTTCTGATGAGAGTATGAGTGAGTGGATGCTTTATGTCTACAAACAATTCGAAAGACCAATGAGTACAACAGGTGTTGAAGTGACAGTCTTTGCACAACAAGGTGATCGTGTAATTGATATCGGTACAACAGTTAGCAATGCAAACGGTCGATACTCAATAGATTGGACACCACCCGCAGATGCTACTGGCAAATGGGATATCTATGCATACTTTAGCGGCTCAGCAGGATACTATGGTTCATTTGCACAAACAGAAATGGCAGTTTCAGCAGCACCAGAAGTAGTGCCACCAGAACCACTTCCACCATACGGATTGTACATCCTTGGTGCAGCGATTGCGATCATAATCACTGTGATCATCGTTGGACTGTTGAACTACAAAAAAAAGTAACCAACAAACTCTAAAACACACCAACTTTTTTCTTTTTTTAACTAATACCTTACATTTTTACGTTACTTCAATGTTTAATTCTCCTCAGTAAGCTTCTGGCAGATAGGTTTAACTCTTTATCATGGAACAAACATTCTCTAGCCTGTTCTTGCACCATTTAACAGTAGCCTCTATAACAAGAAGGGATTTAATCCATAATTTAGGTTATAACCTGGATTCCCGCTATACATAACTATGTTTTATGCGATAACATGAAATTCTTAAATATGTAATTTATAAAATTATTAAGCAATTTTTCTCTCAAAATTATTTTTAAACGATTGAAAATTAATTGCATAGTTATGTATCGCAATACCACACTATGAAATTTAATACATATTTTTTATGAACTAAATCTAAAATTCAGGTCTTTTTAAATCAGCAAAAATACTAATAAATGCATATAAATGTATCAAATAATTTTAATTATCGAGCCTAACACATAGTGATGTGTTTCGGGAATGCAGGTTATAAGGTCGTGTTTTTTTGTCTGCACTTATTAGAGCCATTTCTATGCGACAGAATTGTTGAATTGAGATTTGGTGAGTTGTTCTTTGAAATGTGAAAGGATGTTTTTTGAGTCTATCGGTATCCATTGGAAATCTAAATATGTCCTACTTAGGGCTTAAAGAAAACGCAAAGCATGACTATGTTTAGCATAGCCACTATTATATGTCCATTTTTGACATCATATTTAAATATAAAGTTTACAATAAAGAATAACTATAAAATATTGGAGAAAATGAAAAATTGAAAATATTTAAAAATAAAAAGATACTTTCGATGATGGCAATGCTTATGATACTTTCTTTTGCAGCTTCAATGATTGCAGTACCAAACGCAGTTGCACAAACGGAGCGTCGCGTAGACCGTTCGGTAGTGACTTATCCGTTTGTCGATGCAGTTCCAATGAAAGCAGGTGTTGGGCAGCCAGTTCTAATTAACTGGGGTCTATTGAACTTCTTAAGCACTTTTAATGATGGCTTTAACGTAACGTTGCAGATAACTTATCCTAACGGTAAAGTTACCGAAGAGAAAGCTAAAACGTGGTCTACTGGCACAGTTGGCAGAAAAATGTCCTTCATGGAACCAGGAAACTATACACTACAAGCTGTTTATAAAAATGAAACTATAGTCACTAGATCTACTTCAGGTACAGGCGCGAATCAGATTATAACCTATACACATACAAACTATCTGTCAAGTGAAAGCAACAATGTTACCCTTCAGATAATTGAGGGCTACTGGAAAGTAGATCACCCTGGCCATACTCTTCCAGAGGAATACTGGACTAGACCAGTTGACTCACAATTGCGAGAATGGTACAGTATCATGGGTAGCTGGGAAGTTAGGCCAAACAATCTGTTTGCTCCTTGGAATGATGCCCCTGAGAGTGCACACATTTTGTGGAACATGCCTCTTGGTGACACTATGGGCGGTTTATCTGGTGGAGACAACGGACCAATTGGTTATCAATTGGGTGATGCTTATGAAGGCAAATTTGCAGGCTCAGTTATCATATCAGGTGTTCTATATTTCAACCGATATGTTAGCAACTCACCACGTCAAACAGTTGTTGCAGTAGACTTACACACAGGTAAAACACTCTGGGAGAAAGATTTTGACTTTGGTAGCACTGCGGCAAACAGAATTTCTCGAGGACAAATACTTACCTTTATCAGTGAGAACAATCGTGGAACATGGTCTTACCTCTGGTTCGTTAGCGGGACTACTATGTACGCAGTTGAACCTCTCACAGGTGATCTCAAATATACTATGACTAATGTTCCAAGCGGCACTATTTATAAGGGTCCAAGTGGTGAAATGTTGAAATACGCTGTTGCTACAGTTAACGGTGTACAATGCATATCTCAATGGAACTCTACACATGTCGTAAACAATGGCACACTAACAGGTACAGCTGATGCTTGGGGTAGCCAAATACAGGGCAGAAGATTTAATGCACAAGCAAGCGGCGACAGAGTATCAGGTGTTTCTATGAATAGCGGTTGGGACGTAGTCAACGCTTCTACAGGAATAACTGGCAGTATAGGCAGTTTAATAACGGCATTTCCAGGTGATCGTATTGTTTATGGTAACATTTCATCAGCAGGCGTGACCCTTACAGCTATTAGCCTTAATAACGTAGACGAAAACATTGGATACCCCCTCTTCACTAGAAGAACATGGGATTCACCTAGCGAATGGAAAGACGGATCTGTTACAACAACTGCTGGAATGCAAACAGGCTGGGCAGCCTTTAGCAATGATCCATATGTAGCTGTTTTATGGATAAAGGAAAGCAGAATTAACTATGTTTTCAGCTTAGAAACTGGACGCTATATGTGGCAATCAGAGCCACAAATATTTGCAGATGCATGGAGTGATACACCTACTTTCTCATTTGGCCCAGAGAAAGTCATTGCTTATGGTAAACTCTATGAAGCAAGCTGTGGTGGTATTGTATACTGCTATGATGTTAAGACTGGTGACTTACTATGGACGTACGAAGTGACTGACAAATACAATGAATCTTATCACAGAGAAAACTGGTGGATGATCATAACCTTCATATCATCAGGTAAAGTCTATCTCGGCCACATGGTTCACTCACCTCAAGTACCTATAGCAAGAGGTGCACCGTTCATTGCACTTGATGCTGAGACTGGTGATCTTGTTTGGGAGATTGATGGAGCATTCCGTCAGACTCGTTGGGGTGGACGTGCACTTATCGGCGATAGTATCATTGCAACCATGGACGTATATGACCAACAAGTCTATGCAATCGGCAAAGGTCCAAGCAAAATGACAGCTACAGCACCAAACACTGGTGTTACAACAGGTACAGCAGCTCTAATTAGCGGTACAGTTATGGATGTTTCACCCGGTACACAAACCGACAAGATGCAACTACGTTTCGCTGATGGTGTTCCAGCAGTTTCTGATGAGAGTATGAGTGAGTGGATGCTTTATGTCTACAAACAATTCTCAAGACCTATGGATGCAACAGGTGTTGAAGTGACAGTCTTTGCACAACAAGGTGATCGTGTAATTGATATCGGCAAAACAGTTAGCGACGCAAATGGTCGATACTCAATAGCATGGACTCCACCAGAAGACGCTACAGGCGTATGGGATATCTATGCATACTTTAGCGGCTCAGCAGGATACTATGGTTCATTTGCAAAAACAGAAATGGCAGTTTCAGCAGCACCAGTTGTTGAACAGGTAGAAACTCCACCATATGAATGGTACATCGTTGGCATGGGTCTTGCAATCCTTGCAGCTGTTATCATCTTTGGTCTGTTAAGCCTTAGAAAGAAATAAGCAACCAACCAAAACAAAAAATCAACCCTTTTTCTTTTTTTAAATTTAAACTAACAATATTTACAAATTCTTCAAGAAACTATCTTAGTTCATAACTAATTTAGCTTAGCAACTTGTTTTATGTCCACGATAAGAAGATGGATATTGGTAAACTTGTGTTTTAGAAGGAAAATGGTTTAATACCAGCGTAAAGACAAATATGCAATATCATAGTGGGCCGGTCGTCTAGCCTGGTTAGGACATCTGCTTGACGTGCAGAAGGTCGCCGGTCCGAATCCGGTTCGGCCCACCAATCAGTAACAAATTGAGCCTGTTTTGGGTTTGTTTGTTTTTTGTGTTTTATTGTTGGTTTATGATGGCGATTTTTATTTGTTTTATTTGTTCGTTTTGGCGTAGGTTGTCGATGAATTTTTTTATTTGGTTGCTTTGGCCTCGTAGGATTATTACTTCTAGGCAGTGTCCTTGGTGTATGTGGGTGTGGAGGAAGGTTGTTATTATGTTGCTGTGTAGGTGTTGGGTTTCTAGTAGGCGTTGTCTGTTGGCGTTTTCTTTGTAGATGAGTGTTGCGGTGGCTGTGGTTTCGCCGTTTATTTCTTCTAGGTTTGGGTCTTCGGTTAGGTAGTGTCTTAGGGCTTGGCGGGTGATTTCTGATCTGCTGGCGTAGCCTTTTTCTTTTATGGTTTGGTCGATTTGGGTGATTAGTTTGTCGGGTATGGATAGGCTGATTATGGTCATGTTGTTTCGTTTTATTAAAGTGTGGTTTGGGTATTAATATTTTTTAGTATTTTTTGGGTTTAAAGCTTGAATTGTTATTAAGTTTTTAAATAACTTTAATAATGTTGATGTTGAAAAAAGATTATGAATATGAATCAAAAAATCTTCCTCACAAGCAGCATACTAATCACTATAATAGCCCTTGTCCTTACAAGTTATACTTTAACGGATTCTCAACCATCAAATAAACTAAAAATTGTAACCACCTTCTACCCCATAACATACCTAACACAACAAATTGGCGGTGACTATGTAGAAATAACCCAACTAATGCCTAACAATACTGATATTCACAGCTGGGAACCCTCCGTTTCACACATAAGAGCTGCCGAAGAGGCAAACCTAATATTCTACAATGGCGCAGGTGCAGACCACTGGGTGGAAGAAGACATTTTACCTGCCCTAAAAAATTCAAACAACAAACTAATCGTTAAAACTACCCAAAACCTAAACCTCACACAAAACTGCGAACCCAACCACCCCACAGATGACCACCAACACGACCTATATGATCCCCATACCTGGATAAGCCCATACATGGCAAAACAACAAGCAGAAAACATTTACAATACCCTAATCACAACAAACCCTCAACACGAAAACTATTACACAAAAAACTGGCACCACCTAAAACAACAACTCGAACAAATAGATACCACATACCTACAGGAGCTCTCTAACACCGATAAAAATACAATTTTTGTTTCCCACGAAGCCTTTGGCTATTTAGCCCTCCGATATGGCTTTACCCAACACGGCGTAATTGGCCTCTCAGCAGACCAACAACCCAGCATCACAACTATAAAAAACATAGTCAACACCATGCAAGAACACCAAACCTACACTCTCTATTTTGACCCCGTATATTCCGATAAATACCTCCAAACCATAAAAACAGAAGTTCAAACAAAAACAGGCCAACCAGTCACCATCCTAAAACTTTACCTAATGACCGGCCCCATTGACGGCTTAGATTATTTAGAACAAATGCAAACAAACCTTACAAATTTACAAACAGGTTTAAAAACAACCTATAAAGTGAAATAACCATGCAGCAACCTATCCCCCTTTTAGAAGTAAAAAACCTAAACATAAACCGTAACGGAACCTCTGTAATTGAAAAAGCCACCTTTACAATTAACAAAGGCGATTACGTGGGGATAGTTGGACCTAACGGCGGAGGAAAAACAACCCTCCTAAGAGCCATACTCAACTTTCTACCCTACTCTGAAGGCTCTATAAACCTATTTGGCACCGATTTAACCAAATTCTCCTCATGGCAAAAAATCGCCTACATTTCCCAACAAGCCACCAATTTCGAAGACCAATTCCCCCTAACCGTAAGAGAACTAGTTTCCCTTGGATGTATAAAAAAAGGCCACCTAGGCAGAAAATTTACACAAAAAGATTGGCAAACAATAGATGATAACATTGAATTTATGGGCCTACAAGAGGTTGCTAATCAACGCATCGGCCAGTTATCAGGCGGACAAAAACAACGCATGTTTGTCGCAAAAGCCCTAACCCATAAACCCGAACTAATAATCCTAGATGAACCCATAGTTGGCGTTGACTCAGACGCACAAGAAAAATTTTACAAAAAACTAAGCGACCTAAACATTAAACACCAAACAACCATACTAATTGTTACCCACGACTTAGCCTCCGTTTTCTGCCGTATGTCAAAAATATTATGTGTCAATAAAAAAATCGAATTCACAAACATCACCAACGACCTAGACACAAGCCAAATACTTAAACGCGCATACGGTGAACACTTTCATTTTGTATTCCATAAACACAGCTGTGAAGGAGCCTTTACCCATGAACACTAACCTTTTTGACCTGTTTAGTTATCAATTCTTCCAAAACGCCCTTATAGGCGGCATAATAGTTGCCATAGTCTGCGGTTTAGTAGGCCTCTTCTTAATTCTAAAAAAAGAAGCCATGATAGGAGATGGCCTCTCCCACACAGCCTTCGGCGGCATAGCCATAGGTCTCCTAATAGGCATAAATCCCCTACTAACGGCTTTAGGGGTTTCCATATTAGCAGTCTTTATCCTCTCATACATGCGACGAAAAAAAATCGCCACCTCCGACTCTGCCACAGCAGTAATGCTAGCCCTTGGATTCTCAACAGGCTTAATCATCATAAGCATAGCCGGAGGCTTTAACATTGAAATATTTAACTACCTCTTTGGCTCAATACTAACCATAACTCCCACAGACCTACTACTAGTTTCAGGCTTAAGCACCTTTGTTCTATTATTCATCGGATTCTTTCGCAGAGAACTATTATCCATGATTTTTGACGAAGAAGATTCAAAAATACGCGGCATCCCCACAAACTATCTAACCATAATCTTTGACCTACTCACAGCCATAACTATAGTATTATCTATCAAAGTAATTGGTACAATTCTCGTAGTAGCTCTACTAGTAATCCCTGGCATGTGCGCCCTAAAACTAAACCTCTCCTTCAAAAAAACCCTCCTATCCACAGCCCTCTTTAGCACCCTAAGCACCACCACAGGCATTATCATTTCAGCAATATTTAACGTAGTCACCGCAGGCATCATAGTATTTGTACTAGTCACCTTCTTCCTACTAACCCTAATATACAAAAAACTATAAACCGTTGATGCTTTTGTATACAACCCTTCAAGCATGTCTAGTTTTAAGACTATCAAGGTCTCTTTTTGAAGAATTATTTTGTTTTTTTATAACCTGAATTCTCAGTAAAATCATAGCTGATGTGTCTGCTAGTGGCCAGGTGTATTTAGTGTGGAGGATTGATGTTTATCGTGATAGTAAACTAAAATGGGTAGAATAAACTTTTTATTCTTTTTTATTTAGAAAATAGACTCTTTTTATTGGCGTTTCGTATAATTCAGCTGTGTAGTATTCGCTGTTTTCGTCCATGACTTTTCTTTTTACTTTTGAACATTTGTCTGAGGCTATTCCGCTGCTGAAAATTATGTATGTTTTTGGTAGATTGCTGATTATTCGTGTTGTTATTTCTCGGGTTTTTTTCTCTATGTTGTCTGTTTCTTGTATGAATGTCACGTTTTTTTCAAAATTGTTGAAGAAGGTTGTTAGTTCTTTTCTGATGACTGTTTCTGTTTTTTCTCTTAACATGATGATGTCGAGAATTTTTATGAAAAATCCGTTTTGGATGAATTCGGCTATGTGTAGTTCGCGGATGCCGTATGTTTTTTTGATTTTTGTTCTTAGTATGTCTCTTTTTTTGGTATTTTGTTCTAATGCTCTGAGGGTAGGCCTATTCTGAATAATTGGCGTAGTGTATCATCGTGTACGTATTTTGTGAATAGTTGTAGTTCGGGTGATTTCTTTTGTTCTTTCATTACTTGGTATGTTTCTACATCGTTAACGATTTTTAGGCTACCGTCTCGGAATTGGGCGATAAATGTTTTTAGTTTTTCTTCTGTCCATTCTATTGCTGCTGATGTCATGCCTTTTACGGTGCTGGCTAGGGGGTCATCATTCATTTTCGTATTCGTCCAGGTATAGCATGACGCTTAGTGGGTTGTCGTCTAGAATTATGGTGCTACCTGGAAAGATGGCCATGTTGTCTATTTTGACTGGGTCTTTTGTGTATTTATCGAGTACTTGATTGCCTTTTGCATCAGTAACGTATGTGCCGTCAGAATTAAATCCGAGTTCTTTTAGCAATTGTATTTTCATGTTTTTTGGCATGTTTTGTATTGAGACAACTTGGCTCAAAGCAGTGTACCTTCTTTGTTCTTTCTTTATGAATGACAATTTAATACTAGTATAAAAACATCTCTAAACGTGTGGTAGTTATTTCATTTTTTGTGCTGATAGGTTTTTAGATTGTTTGATTGTACCAAGTTTAACATGCCATCCTAGTTCATGAATATACCCTTCAAGTAGCCCACTAACCGTGTAAATTAGAAGAAGTAGTGTTTGTGGTTTTGTGTTTGTTTTGTTTTATTCTATGCCTACGCTTGGTAGGGTTCATCAGTCTTTCTTTTTTTTGTATAATTATTTTTTTGTCTATTGAAAACTATTTCTCGTGACTTTAATTCCGTTAGGGTCATTAACGAACTGATTGTATAATTCCGTGAATCTGGCAACATCATGTAGAGGATTATAGTTCGCTTTTTGTTTTTTTATAAACTCTTGTATAAAGGGGTCTTTTTTGGAAAATGCTAAATTAAGGCCTGAACTGAAACTGATGTCACGGTAAGTGACGATTCTTGTGTAAAGATAAAGGTTAGTGTAAGAACAGCTGCCGCTTAAGCCTATATCGGTTATTTTGTATTCTTTGCCAGTAAAAACCTCTTTAAGGTATGCATATCCTTCCTTTGAGTCTACATTGATAGTTTCAAATAAACCCAGTTTTGCTTCTAGCATGCTGTGTAGGAACTCTATTTTTTCAGGTATTCTGTAACGGTTTGTTTTAATAAATTCCTCAGTTATGCATGGCATATTGGGAAAATTTTTGTATACCATCCTGTCTGCGAATGCTTGATTTCCCAGATTTGTATCTAAATCAAAATAGCTTTCAAACAAAATAGCGGTATTATCTTTTGTTTTGTTTCCTAACGTATTTTGTGACATAAATGCATTATTGACCTTTTGTTCAAATTTATCAGTATGATAATAATCCATCATACCATCCAGAATTTTACTATGCATTTTTCTCAATTTCAAATACATTTTTATATGCGGCTTATCTTTCAACAAAAATTTATGAAGTTTATTCCTCATATTAGCCAAAAGCACGGCTCTATCAACATCATCCTCGCCCTCTCCACATAAACTACGTATAACTTGAGCGCCTGATAACCCTGTATTACTTTTCGCAGACGACAACGCTACTTTAAACATACAACACTTCTTATACTTCCGCCCACTCCCACAAGGACACAAATCATTTCGACCAACTTTCATAAACCTAAACCACCTCTCTGTTATCCACCCACATACTTTAAGCCTTTCTATTTTCACTCTCTTCTTGCTGAACAAAAATACTCCCATTTCCTTTCCATTTTTAAATAAACCGCTTCTTCTATAGCACCAATTTTATAACCCACACAAGACCCTCCCCACAAGCAGCCACATACGCCTACAACCAGCCCATTTATAGCCTAACAACAAACTTTCTCTCAACACAGCTTTTGACCGGTTTCCTGTTTCTCTGCTCACACCTACTTCCTATAGACCACAAAAAACATACCCTAAATTTAAAACACCCCTTGTGTTACTAGCACCATTCATATTATTCTCTACTAAACATAAAAATGAAATAAAAAAGGGCTTATTTTTTTCGTTCAGCAATTATTGCCCTGCATTTATCTGCATATTGACAGTATGAAAGGCAAGCAGCATTCTCATCAGGACGATTCCATTCTGCCCCACAGCTATCACAAGTTGTCTTATCTTCATCACTCCACACCTCAAGTTCTGCCCCACAAACATGACAGTTAGTATATGACGGCTTTGGCTGCAAAAAATCTCGCAACCCCGGGCATGTTTCAGGGTTTTTCTGCAGATCATCTTTTGAAT
>Ga0209737_10001569_pt1 | contig 16298 bp, 12 predicted proteins | sample TergutCu122P3_FD_187284 | JGI IMG/M metagenome (GOLD analysis project Ga0209737, IMG submission 187284) | Cubitermes ugandensis P3 segment gut microbial communities from Kakamega Forest, Kenya - Cu122 P3 (SPAdes) (version 2) | ecosystem: Host-associated > Arthropoda: Insects > Digestive system...
ATGCTCTTCGATACAGGCGATGAACGCATCCTCAAGCCCCGGTTCTTCCACTTTATTGCCGGGGCTGGCGGCCTTGAGCTCGTCCGGCGTACCCCGCGTAATAACAGTTCCCCTATAGATCAAAGCGATCTGATCGCAATATTCGGCTTCTTCCATGAAATGCGTAGTTACGAGCACGGCCACGCCCGTCCTGGTCATAGCGTTGATATGCTTCCAGAATTCGCGCCGAGTACGCGCATCCACGCCGGATGTCGGCTCGTCCAGAAACAGTACGGGCGGACTGTGCAGGGTGGCGCACACCAACGCAAGGCGGCGTTTGTGTCCCAGAGGCAGGACACCCGCCTTCTGGTGCAGGAACGGCCCAAGCTCCAACGCGTCCACCAGAAGTTCCGCGCGTTCCTTGCTCGCAAGCGGATCCAATCCGTACAATTCCGCTATGGTGCGTATATTGGCGCTGACGCTGATGTCGGGGTACAGTGAAAAACCCTGGGCCATATAGCCGAGCTTTGCGCGAGCCGCGCTGCCCGCGTTCAGCAGGTTGACCCCGGCGACAAAGCATTCTCCTGCCGTCGGACGCGAAAGACCGCACAGCATGCGGAAGGTGGTGGATTTGCCCGCGCCGTTTGGGCCGAGCAGGCCGAAAATCTGCCCAGGCAGCACTTCAAAGCTGATGCCGTTCGCCGCCGTAAAGGCGCCGAACTTCTTCACAAGTCCCACAGCCTGTATGGCGGGCGTGCCGTCTTCAGAAATCGCGGCAGCGTCCGGTCGCGCGCCGGCAAAAGGCGAGGGCTGGTGTCCCGTGCCGTCGAACATATCCATGTATGCGTCCTCCAGCCGGGGCTCCACGGGATAGGCGTTCTGGCGGGCAAGTTCCGCGCGCACAACGCCGGAAAGTTCCGAAGACATGAGCAAGCGCAGCCTGGAACCCTGCACCAGCACGTCACGCACTTCCCTTTCGCCCATCCAGAATTCCAGGCCCTGACGCACCCCCTGCGGCGGCGCGCTGATATAGACCCTGCCGCGCACACGCGCGGACATCACCGCCGGAGCGCCTGCATACACAAGGCGCCCTCTGTCCAGCATGAGCACATAGGGGCAGCGTTCCGCCTCTTCCAGATGCGCCGTTGACCAGATGATCGTCATGCCCGCGTCGGCGAGTTCCCCTACCATCCGCCACAGTTCGCGGCGTGACTGGGGATCAACCCCTACCCCCGGTTCGTCGAGGAGCAAAAGGCGCGGGCTGCCCAGAAGCGCGCACGCTATGCTCAGTTTTTGCTTCATGCCGCCGGAAAGCCGCTTCGCCAGACGGGCAGTGAAGGGTTTGAGCGAGGTAAAAGTGAGCAGACGGTCAAAAAGCGCCTCTTGCTCGCTGCCCTCCAAAGCGCGCAGGCGGGCGTGCAGGCGCAGATTGTCCTCCACGGACAAATCTTCATATAAGCCAAAACGTTGCGGCATATAGCCGATGCTGTTGGGTGCGCTTTCCGCCAGCCCGACGGGTTCCTGCCCAAAAACGCGAATCTCTCCGGCGCTGGGCAGCATCAGTCCGGCCAACAGACGCATCAGTGTGCTTTTGCCGGCCGCATCCGGCCCCACCAGCCCACTGATGCATCCGGCGGGAATATCCGCAGTGATGCCTTCAAGCGCCACAACCCTGCCGAACGACATGCCAAGGTTCGCAAGGCGCACTGACGGCGCGGGTGATTGCACAGATGCCGTCATGCGCCTATTGCGCCACGTCAATAGTTACCGTTACGGGCATGCCCTGGCGCATGACATTTTCCGGATCTTCGGCGACGATGCGGATGCGGTAGACGAGGTCGTCGCGTACTTCTTGCGTTTCAACACTTTTTGGTGTGAATTCCGCCCTGGGAGAAATAAAGCCCACCGTGCCAGGCCAGCTTTTTCCGGGCGAGCTGTCCACGGCGACGCGCACGGGCATACCGGGTTTGATCAGCCCCAGCCTGGGCTGTTTGACATACGCACGTATCCAGACAGGCCTGGTAAGGCTGAGGCTGTACACGGTCTGCCCTGCCTGAATCATGGCGCCGGCTTCGCGTACGCGGGCAAGAACAACGCCGTCCTGGGGCGCTTTGAGCACGGCGTCATCCAAAGCGGTGCGGGCCTGATCGAGTTGCGCTTTGGCGGCAGCAAGCGTTGCGCGTTGCGCGTCCACATCTTCCCGCTGATAGCCGGCTTTGAGTTTGGCAAAATTTTCCATCGCCGATTTCAAGCCCGCTCCCGCGTCCACAAAAGCCGCTTTGGCACTGTCAAAATCTTTTTGTGAAACCGCGTTGGATGCGCGCAGGCGCTCAATGCGTTTAAAATCTTGGAGAGTACGATCCGCTTGAGCACGCGCGCTGACCACGGCAGCTTCCGCCTGGGTCACTTCTTCCGCCCGGTAGCCACGATCCAACTTCAAAAAAAGAGCTTCCTGCACGGCAAGGTTGGCGGCCGCGACGGCATGAAGCTGGCGGAGAGGCTCATCGTCGAGTTCGGCCAAAATGCGTCCGGCCAGAACTTCTTCGCCCTCCTCCACCAGCACTTTGCTGATGCGCCCTCCCACCCGGAAGGCCACATCAAGCTGACGAATATCCACATTGCCGTAAAGTGTCAGTCGTCCCGCGTCTTTGCGCATGCCCTGGCCGGAAAAAAAACCATACGCGGCCACCGCCAGAACAAGCAGGACTCCCAAGATAAGCACACGGACATGCTTTTTCATTCGGGCAGAAACTGTCATGGCATTTCCTCACTGATTCGTGAGGGTGTCGGCAGACGCGCCCTTATGGCAGCGGATAGTGCGGCACCTTGATCAGCCACCCATCGGGAGCGGGAGCCCGGCCGTTCTGGATATCCGTGTACATTTTGTACAAGGCGCGGGAGTGCTCGCCAATTTGGCCGTTACCCACGGTAATGACTTCCCCGCTTTCCAGCACATAGGAACCCACCGGGCTGACGACAGCCGCGGTGCCGAAACCGCCGGCCTCGATAATTTCTCCGGCTTTGATCTTAGCCAGAAAGTCTTCCAGCTCGATACGTTCGCTACGCGCCTGTATTTTACCTTGGGCAGCGAGCTCCAGCACGGATTCGGTCGTAATCGAACGTAAAATGGAGTCATTGAATTCCGGGACGATGAAGGTGCCGTCCTTGAGCACATGATAGTGGTTCATGGTGCCCACTTCCTCAAGATAACGGTTGCTGGCATCGAGATAGAGCACCTGGGACGCCCCCTTGGATGCGGCATACGCTGCGGCGCGCAACGATGCGGCGTAGTTGCCCCCGCACTTCGCGGTGCCGGTGCCCCCGGACACGGCGCGATGGAAACGTGTGGTGATGAGCAGACGCAGGGGGTTGGAAAAACCGCCGCGATAATAAGGACCAGAAGGCGAGAGGATAATGCAGAACACGCAGCTGGCGCTGGGTTTAACGCCAATGGCGTCGGAACGGCCGAACATGAACGGCCTGATATAGAGTGAGGACTCAGGTTCCGTCGGACACCAGGAACGTTCGAGATCGACCAGGCGCAGAAGGGCTTCCCGCTGGAGTTCCACCGGAATTTCCGGCAGGCAGATAATGCTCGCCGAATGGTTCATGCGGGCAAAGTTCTTGTCAACGCGAAAAAGATACAGTTCACCGTCGGCATGGGGAAAGCCCTTGGTGCCTTCAAAAATGGTCTGGCCGTAGTGCAGGCAGACGGCGCCGGGCATAATGGAAAAAGGCTCGTAAGGAACAATGCGGGGATCAATCCAGGCCCCCTCCTCATAATCTACCACAAACATGTGATCGGTGCGCAGTGCGCCGAAGGGCGGCACGCCCGGGGGGAGCGTTTTTCTGTGATCCTTTTCGAGCAGTTGATAACGGAACTTCATACGATACTCCAGGCGTGAAAGGTATCAAAGTTTAACCGGGGCCGCTTTCGCCCCGCAGCATACCCTGTGTGCCGCTGCTTGGCTTGTGTGCGGGCAGGATCATGTCCGGGCCGGCAAGTAGCCGCGAAATGCGTCCTTGTACGGCAGTTGAGTCAGGCCCCCGGGCCGTTGCGGGAGGATTCGCCCGTACAAGCGGAAAAGCCGCGACGGGAGCGGCCTGCCCGTCCGTAACGATGCCCGCCGCCAGCGGCGACGGAGTGGCGGCGGGCAGTGGGCTGCCAAGGCCGCCGTGGGCAGGCTGAGTCCGCATGCCCGAGGACGTCACGAAATGCGTGGCGTGAGTCCGCATGCCCTGGACGGCCATCCGCCGGTTCTGCGTATCCACCGGCGGTTGCGACGAAAGGCCGTCCGCCGCAGAATCAGGCGTACGCCCAGCATGCGAAGGAGGCGGTATTTCGCCGCGTCCTTCATTGGGAGCTTGCGTGTAAAGACGATGCTCCTCCTCGATCGGAGCCTTGGCCATGTATTCGGAAACAGTCACAAATCGTTCGCAGCCGACGTCCGTCAACGCGTCAAGAATGTCGGACATCTCATCGACGGTACGCTTATGCGTATCGTGGAATAAAAAAACGCCGCGCATACCCGAAAAAGACTGCTGTACCGCGGGCGACACGCTGTGCAAGCCTTCAAGCCGCGACACATGGCGTTTCCAGTCCTGGCTGTCCAGTGACCAGAGCATGACGGTCATGCCCAAGGTTTCCGCCTGCGCGGCGATTTCCGGCGAATAGCGCCCATAAGGCGGGCGGAAATATCGCACGTCAGCGCCAAGAGAATGCAGCAGATCCCGTGTTTTTTGCATCTCCAGAAACTGGGCTTTGGATTTCAGGCGGCGCATATCGGGATGCGAATAACTATGGTTGGCGACCTCATGGCCTTCGGCAAGCATGCGCTTAATCAGGGCCGGACGGCGCTCCGCATTTTGTCCGAGCACGAAAAATGTGGCCACGATGCCTCGCTGGGCCAGCAAATCCAACAATGTCGAGGTATAGGGGCCGGGGCCGTCGTCAAAAGTCAAGGCGCAGTAATTGGCGGGCATTTCCTGACGCAAAAGCGCCATGCCGTCCGCCACCTGGAAAGCATGGGCGGCCGGCATGAAAAGGCCGGGCGCAAGACAAAATATGCACAGCAGATAAGGCCGGCACAACGATCTGTATAGTTGGAAGCACATTGACATAGCTCTATGTTTGCGGTCTCGGACGAAATCCAGAAGGACACAACCCGTTATGCGCATAGAGTTAGCACCAGACCCTCGCATCGGCAAGAGAAGCGTATGTGTTTTTACAACATTTTTTACCTGAGGAAGTAAAACTGAGAGATTATACGTCCGGCACTATTGCTTTTTTCGGCGTTCCGTAACGGATTCACCACCAATGCCCCAATTGTCCATGGCAACTTCATCTATGACTACAATGGTAGTCGCCGGATTTTTATTCAATACGCGGGCTAAAAGTTCTGTCGTTCCTTTGATGAGTTCCATCTTTTGTTCTTTTGTAGGCGCTTCGGTTCCGCCGGTCACTTTAATATTGACGTATGGCATTATCCCCTCCTGGTAGTTGTGGCGCAGACGCCAGTTACGTTTTTTTGAAATTCCCCATAATCAATAGCACTGCGGCAATGAACAGGCTGGCGGACGATATGGCAAATCCCGTGGAAAAACCCTGCCCGCTGGCAACCGCTCCAGCAACAATCGGGCCAGTGATCTGTCCAACTCCATAAAGTGCGGTCATGACAGCCACCGTATGGGCGCTTGGCTTATCGCTCAAGGCGACCCCATTCTGCAATGCAAGAACGGTAATCCCCATAAAGGTGCCGCCAAGCAAAAGCCCTCCGCTCAAGGCTGCTATTGTGGAATTGGACAGAATAGGAAGCATAACGCCGACTCCTTGAAGAAGGAATGCCAACACCAGCATCCGAAGATAACCTTTGCGGGCTGCATATCGCCAAAGCGGAGCACTGAAAGCTGCGGCGCATCCCGTTACAACCCAAGCAAGTCTGGCGGTTTCGGGAGAGTTCGTAGTCGCCTGCACCAAGGCAACAAGAAATGTAGCGCCAATGATGTAGCCAAAGCCTTCCAAAAAATACGCTACGAGTAATATATGGTATTGGCGTTTTTGTCCTCCCTTTTCGCATGGAAAAGCGCTTTTTTCCGGAGTATGCGCTGCCGGTGCGCGATTTGCGCCCGGACGCAAGGTTATGGCTGCAACAAGAGCCAGCGGCAGACAAAGGGCCGACAGGCCAAACCACGCTCCCGCAGAACCGGCTGCCACTTCGAGAGGACCAGAAGCCGCCCCCCCCATCGCTATGCCCGCTCCGACGCCGCTATAAAAAATTCCAGCCAACACGGGCCGATTGATGGCGGTCAAGATATCAAGAACTATGGAAGAACACAGTACAAAGCACGCGCCTGATGCGAAGCCTGCAAAAAAACGCATGGCATGCCACAAAGTATACGCCGTTACCAGCCCCATTCCCGCGGTCGTAAGAAGGCTGAGCGTCAGAAAGCAGACAAACAGACGATAACGGCGCACTCCCGACCTTGCTTTCCGCATGGCTATGACGCCTGCCAGATAGCCGACATAGTTCCATGCCGCCATTATTCCGGCAATATTCTCACCAAAGCCATAGGTATCCATCATGCCCGGGAGAAGGGCCGTATACGCAAAGCGCCCGATGCCCATCACCACCACCAAAGCACATAACCCGCCCAGTGTGGGCAGCAGGCCGTTTTCATGGAACCGGTTCACCAGTCTCTTCCTTTAGCCCCGTAGACGCTTTTTAGCTCTTGTTTTTTTCGGTGAGTGTAGGTAAGTATACTATTCAAGTAAAATGAATAAAAATAACAATATTTTTCTGTTTTCATGAAATTATGGACGTATCAGGCTTGAAAATCTTTGTTTCCGTAGTTGAGAACGGCAGTATCACCAAGGCGGCAAATGAGCTGCACCGTGTGCCATCCGGCGTTACGACACGCATCCTTCAACTGGAGGAGGCTTTGGGGGTATCGCTTTTTCTGCGTGAAAAAAAACGTCTTTTTGTTACCCCTAAAGGCAAGCTCCTATACGAATATGCCCGACGCATTCTGGATATGGTTTCTGAGGCGGAAAAACAGATGAGAGGGAAAGAGCCAGCCGGTACATTCCGCATCGGGGCTATGGAGAGCACCGCTGCGGTCAGGCTTCCCAAACCCCTTGCAAAGCTTCATGCGCGTTATCCCAGCTTGGAACTGGCATTGACAACGGGTACAAGCCGGTTTCTTTATGAACTGCTTATTGACAACCGGCTGGATGCGGTTTTTATTGCCGATGCTGGTCATGACGACAGAATTGAACGGATGCCCGCCTTTGATGAAGAGCTTGTGCTTATTACGCCTGCAGGGCATACGCCTATAAAGGAGCCTAGCGATATCACCCGTGGGACAATTCTTGTTTTTAAAGACGGCTGTTCCTACAGGCACCGTCTGATAAGCTGGTTCCGGACCTATGGCTTGGAGCCTGCACGCAAAGTCGAGTTGGCATCATACCATGCCATCATGGGAGGGGTTGCCGCCGGAATGGGCATTGGCGTTGTCCCCATCGCAGTCTTGGAACTTCTCCCTGACAGGCACACTCTGTCAGTTCATCAGTGTGCCCATCCGCTAGGAAAAGCTCCCACGGAATTGATTTGGCGTAAGGGTATGTACCAAGCAAATATCTTCGCTTTGCAGGAGTGTTTGAGAGTATAGAGACTGTCAATATGAGCGCCATGCCGGAAACCGAACGCTTCAGCGGCAAAGACGCCGACCTTGGGCGTCACGGGGCGTGTCGCAAGGAGCGTTACTGCGCCGGCGCCTCGGGCACCACGCAAGCTATCGCGCCGTGCCGCAGTTTTTTGGACAGAGGCGCGCTATCAGCGCGGCCGCTGAAAATCTCACCGTCTGTGCCTTTCAGGGCCAGAGGCAACACCTCGTCCATATGTTCCACAAAAACAATGTCCAGGTCTTTGAGAATCTCGTCCGGCACTTCCTTGAGATCTTTTGCGTTGTCTTTGGGCATGATCACCGTGGCGATCAGGCTGCGCTTGGCAGCCAGCAGTTTTTCGCGCAGGCCGCCGACGGGCAGCACTCTGCCGCGCAGGGTTATCTCGCCGGTCATGGCCGCATCGTGGCGCACGGGAATGCCCAGCAACGCCGAGGCAATAGACGTGGCCAAGGTAATCCCAGCCGATGGGCCGTCTTTGGGCGTGGCGCCTGCCGGCACATGCACATGCACATCCACCTCCTGGTGGAAATCGGCTTTGAGGCCGAAAATATCCGCCCGTGAGCGCACGTAGGAGAACGCAGCCTGGGCGGATTCCTTCATTACCTCGCCGAGCTGCCCGGTGGTGACCACCTTGCCCGTGCCGGGCATGAGCGCGGTCTCGACCATCAAAATATCGCCGCCGGTCTGGGTATAGGCCAGCCCCGCGCATACTCCGGTCTGGGCTTCTTTTTCCCGTTCGTCATAGCGGTACTTCTTCACGCCCAGCATGCCGTTCAGTTTGGAGCGCGTCACCAGGACGGTTTTTTCCAAGTCGTTCCCTTCAACCAGAGCAATCGCGGCCTTACGGCACAGGGCGGCTATTTCGCGCTCCAGGTTCCTTACCCCGGCCTCGCGCGTATAATAGCGGATCACGTCCAGCAGGGCATTTTCGGAAATTTTCAGGTTTTCGAGTTTCAGCCCATGCATGGACATCTGCTTGGGAATGAGAAAATCCTGGCCAATGTGCATTTTTTCATTTTCCAAATAGCTGGAAAGCTCGATGATTTCCATGCGGTCCTTGAGGGGCGGCGGAATGGTGTGCAGCGAGTTGGCCGTAGTGATAAAAAAAACCTTGGACAAGTCGTAGTCCAGATCCAGATAGTGGTCCATGAATGAACAATTCTGTTCCGGATCCAGCACTTCCAGCAGCGCGGAGGAAGGATCACCCCTGAAATCCGCGCTCATTTTGTCCACCTCATCCAGGCAGAAGAGCGGATTGTTCGACTTGGCCCGGCGCAGGGACTGGATAATCTTGCCCGGCAACGCGCCCACATAGGTGCGCCGGTGCCCGCGGACTTCGGCCTCGTCGCGCACACCGCCGAGGGACAGGCGCACATAGTCGCGTCCTGTGGCCTGCGCCACGGATTTGGCGAGTGAAGTTTTGCCAACGCCCGGAGGGCCGACAAAACAGAGGATAGGGCCGCGCAGTCCATCGGAAAGCTTTTGCACGGCAAGGAATTCCAGAATACGCTCCTTGGGTTTTTCCAGGCCATAGTGGTCGCCGTCCAGAATCCCCCGCGCCCTGGCAATGTCGATATCGACTTCCTTCAGTTCATTCCAGGGCAAATCGAGAATCCACTCCACATAGTTGCGCACCACCGTGTATTCCGCAGCCGTAGGCGGCATGGAGCGCAGCTTCTTCGTTTCGCGCAGAGCCCGTTCACGGGCCTCTTCCGGCATGTTCTTTTCTTTGATGCGTGTTTCGATCTCAAGCAGTTCGGCCTGCGGGTCGTCTTCGCGGCCCATTTCCTTGTTGATGGCCTTCATTTGCTCGTTCAGATAATATTCGCGTTGGTTACGCTCCATCTGCGACTTGACCCGGCCCTTGATGCGCTTTTCCAGGTTAGCGACCGTCATTTCGCCCTGCAGCAACTCATACACTTTTTCCAGCCGTTCGGCATGATCCAAAATTTCAAGGACTTCCTGCTTCTTCTGGTACTCCAGCTTGATGTGGGGCATGATGGCATCCGCCATCTGTCCCGGTTCCCGCAACGCAGTGATGGCCAGCAGATTCTCCTGGGTCAGCTTCTTATTGACCTTGGCGTATTCTTCCAGTGCTTCGCCGGCAGCACGCACCAAGGCCTCACGAGTGGCGGCCTCCGCTTGCGGCTCGCCCAACCTGTAGGCGCACACCTTGGGATACGGACCGCTCCCGAAAGGATCGTGCACGTCAATACCTTCCCATCTGGCGCGGTACAGTCCTTCGAACAGCACCTTGATCGTGCCGTCCGGAAGGCGCAGCACTTGAAGAATGCGGCTGACCACGCCTACATGATACAAATCGCGCGGATCAGGCTTTTCCATTTCGGCTTCGCGCTGGGCAACAAGAAAAATCTTCTTGCCGTATTCGCCGAGGCCGGCCTCAATAGCCTTGATCGACGCCTCCCGTCCCACAAACAAGGGCATGATGGCATGTGGAAACATGACAACTTCCCGCAGGGACATCAAAGGCAATTCATGCGGGTTGCGCCCGACGCGTATGGTAATTTCAGGAGCCATAACTCTTTTGTCCTTTGACGGGCGGCAGATCTACGACGCCGCCCTGTCCTCGTTTTCAAGCAAATATACAGGCTCGCGCCCTTTTTCGATAACAGCTCGGTTAATCAAACAATCTTTAACGCCCCGCCGGGATGGGAGCATATACATGATGTCCAGCATGACCGCTTCCAGCACATTGCGCAAGCCCCGCGCGCCGGTCTTGCGTTCAAGGGCCTTGGCGGCCACGCTTTTGAGAGCTCCCGAGGTAAAACGCAGGTTCACGTCATCAAGGGCGAAAAGTTTCTGGTATTGCTTGACCAGAGCATTTTTGGGCTCAGTGAGGATGCGCACCAAGTCTGCTTCGTCCAACTCGTCCACGTGGGTGATTACGGGAATGCGTCCGACAAATTCCGGGATAAGCCCAAACCTGACCAAATCCGCCGGATGCACCTGCGAGAGCAGCGTGGCCATGGACATATCGCCGCTGGTGCGCACCTTGGCCCCAAAGCCCATGGCGCTGCCGTGCACGCGAGACTCGACAATCTTGTCCAGGCCGATGAAAGCCCCGCCAACGATAAACAGAATATTACCCGTGTTCATACGGATGAATTCCTGCTGCGGGTGCTTGCGCCCCCCCTTGGGAGGAATGTTGGCTTCCGTGCCTTCGATGATTTTCAAAAGCGCCTGCTGCACGCCTTCGCCCGACACATCGCGGGTAATGGAAGGACCATCGCTCTTGCGGGAAATCTTGTCGATTTCGTCAATATAGATGATGCCCTTGCAGGCCGCCTCCAGATCATAATCCGCATTTTGAAGAAGCTGCACCAGGATATTTTCCACGTCCTCGCCCACATAGCCGGCTTCGGTCAAAGTGGTGGCATCGGCAATGGCAAAGGGCACATTGAGCATTCTGGCAAGGGTTTTCGCAAGCAAGGTTTTGCCGCTGCCCGAGGGGCCTATCAGGAGAATATTGCTTTTCTCCAGTTCCACCTCATCATTGTTCAAGGCATCGGCATAGAACACCCGCTTGTAATGGTTGTGCACCGCCACGGCAAGATTCTTCTTGGCCGCGTGCTGCCCGATGACATAGGCATCAAGGTGCGCCTTGATCTCCATGGGCGTGAGCAGACGCCCTTCGTGCTGGATGTTGTCCATCTTTTGACGGGCGATAATATCGTTGCATATCGCGACGCATTGTTCGCAAATACTGGCGTTGTCCTGCACGATAAGCTGCTGGACTTCATATTCCTTCTTTCCGCAGAAGGAACAACGCAGGCCGCTGTCATTCTGTTTGGCGCTCATGAAATTCTCCGCGCTTGTTTTCGGAGGCTCTGCCATCCAACTGCTATTTGAAGCCTTTCTTCTGTCCCTGCATGTCGCTTCGGGAAACAAGGATACGGTCGATTAAACCGTATTTTTCCGCTTCTTCGGGAGTCATAAAATGGTCACGCTCCGTATCGGAGGATACTTTTTCCAAAGGCTGGCCGGTATGCATACTCATGATTTGATTCAATTTATGCCGCAAACGCAACACTTCGCGGGCATGAATGTCAATGTCCGTGGCCTGGCCGGAATATCCGCCTGAAGGCTGGTGAATCATAATCTGGCTGTTTGGAAGTGCAAAACGCATGCCTGCCGTGCCTGCCGCGAGCAGCAGCGCCCCCATGCTGGCCGCGCGCCCGATGCACAAGGTGGCCACGGGCGAAGTGATATACCGCATGGTGTCATAAATGGCGAGGCCGGCAGATACCGAGCCTCCCGGACTGTTGATGTAAATGTAAATTTCCTTTTCCGGCTCCTGTGATTCCAGAAAAAGCAGTTGCGCGCACACCAGGGAAGCCACGTAGTCGTCCACGGCGGTGCCGAGCAGGATGATCCTGTCCTTCAACAGGCGGGAATAGATGTCATAGGCGCGTTCGCCGCGTCCTGTGGTTTCAATGACTATGGGCACTGTCGGCATATACGGTCTCCTTGGGGCGGCATGGAAAAATTTTCCGCCTCGAAAGCATCATGCTAGGGGTTTAAGTTCCTTAAGCGCTTCAATTTCCTTGATAGTCACTTTGGCAAACATGGCTTCCATGGCTTTATCCGCCAGCAGGCGGTCCCGCAGGTGGAAGATCATGCCGCTCTTCACATACGCGTCTTTCAGCGAATGAAAATCTTCACCGGAACGCATGGCCGTCTGATACAGGTGGTTGTCAATTTCCTGCTCCGACACCTCCAGCTTTTCCTTGCGCGCCACACACAGCAGGAAAACTTGGGCGCGGGTGATGCTCTCGGCTTCGGGCAGCACTTCCGCCCGCAGTTCTTCATATTGTTTGCCTAAAGCGGCAAGATTCTTCCCCTGGCGTTCCAGGCGTCCCTGCATATCGGCGAGCAGGCTTTTGACGTTCAGATTTACCAGGCTCTCGGGCAGGGTGAAGTCCACCATCTTGAGCAGTCCATCGAGCAATTTTTTCTGCGCCGCGGCCCGATGCAAATTTTCCCGATTTTTCCGGTAGGATGCGGTAATGCCTTCACGCAGTTTGTCCATATCCTCAACACCCATGGACTTGGCGAATGCCGCATCAAGTTCGGGCAGGCGGCGTTCTTTCACGGCATGCACGCGTATCCGCATGCTCACGGTTTTACCCGCCAGTTCAGGATTGATGAAGTCCGCAGGGAAAGAGATATCGCCTTCTTTTTCTTCGCCGAGCGGAATTGTTTTGACCAGTTCCTCAAAACCTTCCAACGCCTGGCGCTCCCCGAGGGAAAGCTCGAAATTCTGGGCTTTGATGCCTTCTACCGGCTTGCCGTCCTCAAAAGCTTCAAAGCTGACGACCGCCACCTGGCCGTCCACAGGCGGCTTGTTGCCGTCCACAGGATGCAGGGTGGATTTGTCGCGCCGGATGCGATCAATGACCAACTGCACTTCATTGGGATCGACCACGGCCTTTTCCTGCTCCGCTTCCATGCCTTCGTAGGCCGGGATTTCGAATTCCGGAAGAATTTCAAACGAAAAGGAGTAATTCAGAGCTTCGTCGCGCGTCAGTTCGCCGCCGTCAAGTTCAATGCCGGAAACAGGCGCAAAGCCTCCTGCCTGCAGGACCTCGTTGATATGCACATTGAACAAATCCTGCTTGGCTTCCTGATAAATCTTGTCGCGAAAGCGCTTTTCCACCACAGAGGCGGGCGCCTTACCCTTGCGGAAACCATCAAGCTGTACCGATGTGCGATACACGGCCACGGAAGCGGCAATGGCGGCGTTTACCTCCTCGGCGTCCAGGCTGACATTGACCTTCTTTTTTACCGGCGAAATATCCTCTACGACATATTCCATGATCAGAAAGCTCCTTCTCCCACGGTTGCCCGCCGGATCTTAAAATCAGCGTATTATAAAATAATATCACAATGTTGCCGTGTATACTATGCCTGTCCGGCACTACATTGCCTTTTCCATGTATGCAAAACCAAACCGATACAATATATCATTCTAACCTGTATGGTCAATCTTGACCAGCCCCTGAAGCCATTCGCGCCCCGGCCAGGCGCTCACGCGCCTGTTCTTCCTCCTTGCTGCCGTGATGCCGGGCGAGCAAGAAAGAGCAAAAAAAGCGTCAAGACGCAGAAGCCCGCGCCCGCGTAGAAAGTAGAGGCCGCACCGAAGGCATCCCACAAAGATCCGGCTGCGATGCTGGCAAGCAGCATGGCAAAGCCGCTGACAAGATTGAACACGCCGTACGCGGTACCCCGCAGGTCAGCGGGGGCCACATCCGCGATCATTGTTGCCAGCAGCCCCTGGCTCATGCCCAAATGCACGCCCCACAGGGTCACCCCTGCCAGCATGGCGAGCCAGTGTCCGGCAGCGGCCAGCATGAGGTCTGCGCACAGCAACACAACAAGGCTGAACGCCAGCAGTGTTTTGTGGCGCATTGTATCGGACAATATGCCGAAGGGATAGGCGCAGGCGGTATATACTACGTTCATGGCAGCCATGACCAAGGGCACAAGGGCCAGAGCTATCCCGATCTGTTGAGCTTTGAGGACGAGAAAAGCCTCGCTGAACCTGGCCAGGGAAAACGCTGCGCCGATGGCGACGATCCACCAGTAGGCGGCTCCCATGCGGCTGAGGTTTTCCCGGCGGATGGGGTTCACGGTTTTTGTTGTATCCCGTTTTTCCGGCTCGCGCAGGCCGACAATCAGAATAATCACGGCAAGCAATGCCGGAATGACGGCAATCCCGAAAACCATTCGAAAATTGTCGGCAAACAGAAACATGAGCCCGGCCGCCACGAGCGGTCCGATAAACGCCCCCAGAGTATCCAGGGATTGCCGAAGCCCAAAGGCCGCTCCCCGTATGTCGGGCTGAGTGAGATCGGCAATCAGGGCGTCACGGGGCGCGCCGCGAATCCCTTTGCCCACCCTGTCCATAAGCCGCGCGCCAAGCACTACGCCACCCAGGGAAGTTATGGCGAAAAACGGCTTGCTCAAGGCTCCCAGGGCGTACCCGAACACCGCCAGCCCTTTCCGCCTGCCGATATAATCACTGAGAGCGCCGGAAAAAACTCTGACCATGAGGGCCGTCGCCTCGGCCAGCCCCTCTATCAAGCCGACAGCCAAGGCGCTCATCCCCAGTGTTCCCACCATGAAAAGCGGCAGAAGGCTGTGGATCATTTCTGAAGAAATGTCCATAAACATGCTGACAAAACCCAACACCCAGACGCCGCGCGGTATGCGGCGGGCAACGCTTTGCGCCTGTGGCTGGCCGACGGGGAAAAGAGTCATGGTCAATCCTGCAGGGTAAAAAGGCGCTCTTGCCCGCAACAGCTTTTTGGCATACCTATTGCCTTGCGGAAGGGTGGCAGAGCGGTTGAACGCGGCGGTCTTGAAAACCGTTGTGGATGGAAGTCCACCGGGGGTTCGAATCCCTCCCCTTCCGCCATTTGATTATTTTTTAACGGTTCAATAAGGCTGAAAACTCAATAAATATAGGGTTTTCAGCCTTATTGTTTGCCTTTTGAGGGCTACTAAGGGTTCTTGAAAGATGAAATAATTGAGTATACTGGCTTTAATAAAGTGGTATTCTCACCACCCAAAACCCTTACCACCACTGCTTACTGTGGCATACGCATGGGCTATAAAACCGTTAGCCAAAACCAACCTACACCCTGCATACGAGGCAATAGCTTACGCCTGCAAAAATAACAACGCCACACAGGCCGTGTCATGAGGTTTTTTGTTTTTACCGGGGCTTGGGACAGCCAGAACCATTATCGCCCCACACAACGGCGACTAGGCCTATTGTCAAGGGGTATGGCCTGCCCCGGCCAATGTGGGCGGGCATGGGAAGCGGGTTCGATTCTCAAAAATGGATTAGAATATGACCGCTTGCGCCTAACTAGAGCAGTCGGTTATACTTTTACTGGTTTGAAAGCCACTACGGCGGCCTTATTTGCCAATCCCGCCGGGGTTGCTTTTGCCAAAAAAATACAAGCTCTTCCCTTTAGCAAGGGCAGATTCACCCCCTCGCCATCCACGTTTTTTTGCCGTATATTCAGAGGCGCAAAGGAGATGAAAATGGATTTTAACATTGAATTTGAGCAAGAAACGGACGGGCGCTGGATTGCGGAAATTCCGGAACTCCCTGGGGTTATGGCTTATGGCGTGACCCGGATGCAGGCCGGAGAAAAGGCCAAAGCGCTAGCCTTGCGGGTCTTGGCCGAAAGAATAGAATCTGAAAGCGCTATGCCCGGCATTAACACTATAGCCTTTTCTGCCAGAAATGAGCCAGTGGCCGTCAGTTAAAGCCACCCGCCTGTTGGCAGCGCTTTTAAAACTGGGCTGGGCGGTGAAAAGACAATCGGGTTCACACAAGACATTGCAGCGTATTGGCTGGCCGGATTATGTTTTCCCATTTCATGACGGTGATGAGGTCGGGCCGCGTATGCTGGCGAGGGTTGCTAAGCATACCGGGCTAAAATCATCGGATTTATAGGCATACTGACCGATGCTGTTTTTTTTGCAGAACAAACGACAAAACCCGCCAAGGATTGCTCCGTGATGGGTCATAGCCAAAGCAGATTTAGGCTTTAGGGGTATTTAAGGATTTCTGTTCAATTTCTGGGACTTATCATTGAAG
>Ga0209737_10001570_pt1 | contig 16295 bp, 11 predicted proteins | sample TergutCu122P3_FD_187284 | JGI IMG/M metagenome (GOLD analysis project Ga0209737, IMG submission 187284) | Cubitermes ugandensis P3 segment gut microbial communities from Kakamega Forest, Kenya - Cu122 P3 (SPAdes) (version 2) | ecosystem: Host-associated > Arthropoda: Insects > Digestive system...
ATCTAAACCAGATAAGCACATTGAAACAATGCGCGGTATGCATCCTGACCCACGGTTATCAGGGTTGATGGAGAAGCTTTGCGAAAAGGCAAATGAGGATGGGGTTACCGGCTGCATTACTTATCTGGGAGTTTATTCATCCGGTGGGCAGCAGTCGAATTGGATTCGTAACCAGGTAGATACCGACCGGCTGCTTGAACTTATCGAAAGCAAAGCCGCCGCCAAAGTTCTTAACTGTATCGGCAACAATGACCGATTGAATATGTTGCTTGCTTTACTCCGCGCTCCCCGGTCAGTTGCCGGACTCGTTGATGAATGCGGGTATAATACTACCGGGCAAGTTTATCATCATCTCCAGACATTACTTGCCGCCGATCTGGTAAAAGAAGATGAACATAACCGGGGTAATTATATTGTGCAACCGCACCGCGTCCAAGGTTTGATAATGCTCTTAGCCGGTATCAGCGATATGCTTGATACGGAGTATACGCAGGGGAATTGGGATGTGAATGGATAGATTTTTCTTGCTTTTTTAAATAAAAAGGAGTATGCTATTAAATGATAGGGGGCAAGCTATTCGCTTGTCCTCTTTAAAATTAATCAAACTCATATATTATGGAAGGAAAATTTATGGCAAACGAATCCCCCGCTCCAATTATCTACCAAGAAATCAACGAAACAATTCTCAAAAAGATAGCCACCAAATATGGCAAAGTGGCAAATGACCATATCCATACCGAAAGCAACAGTTATTCCCTTGCCGCTCTTAATGGTGATGATGTGGTTGGTTTTATTTCAGTTTATACTCGAACCCTGACTGCTCCTCTTGATAAGGAAAAAGACGCATATATCGATATAATTGAAGTTGATGAAGAATTTCAACGTCAAGGTATTGCAACAGAACTTATCAAACACAGTGAAAAATGGGCGAATAACGCTGGCTTATTTCAACTCAGTGCATGGAGCAGCCAGGATAAAATCGAAGCTGTATCGATATGGAGAAAGCTTGGTTTTGGTTTATGTCCAGCGAAAATATGGATTGAGTGGTGCAAGGAAGTTGTTGATGGGTATTATATTGTGAAGCGGTTAATTTAATCCAATGATTTTATATGTTTAAATGTACGACAAATTTTGCAAAATTTGAAATATTTGTCATATTTTATTTACACAGAAAACTTGACATGCTATAATTCTTGTATTATAGCATGTAATTTATTCTTACTAATGATTAAGAAAATCTATTGAGCATATATGTATATGCTGATTTTTCCACAATCCATAGCAAATATAATTAAACACAGTTCCTTATAATCACTTTTAGAAGTGCGCGCGAAAATAAAAGAACCACACCATAATATACACCTTTAAGAGTGTAAATGAAAAGCGAGTTTTATATGCCAAATATACGTTCCTACGACAAAAACTATCTTGAAAAAGCCCGTGTTTCTTTGGCACAGATGCTTGATTTTGCCGTACATGATTTGAAATATGATATCAGCGAGTTTTTTGACCTATTTATTAGAACCGGATATGCTGAAAGATTTGAAAAAGGCGATGCCAATATACTAGTTGGTATGTCGGGAGTAGAGCTGGCATATGCGGTTCTTGATGAAAATCATTAACAGGAAACCCCTGTGGTAGCCGAGGACTATCTTTATGCAACACCTAGAATAAAGCCAAATTATACATTCAACCGCAGCCGTGAATACTGGACTGGTTAGTAACTGAGCACTAATGTGAAGCTTATGTTCAACTTTGCAATGCACTTCTCAAAAAGATAGCCACCAAATGTGAAAAAGTGGCAAAAGACGAGGATCATATATGTATTTACCTAGATTCGAGATGTAGTAATATTGAACTATATTTAGAAATGACAAACTGGCATAACAAAACTCTGAAAATTTTGATATCGCAATTTGCGATATCAAAAAAGTAAAAATTACTTCTGGAGAAAACTTATGGAAAACAATGAACTGACAATTATCCCTAAAAACGAGCATGATTCAATTCCCATAAAGAAAGATATCTTGCTGCGATTATAAGGTACTATTGCAACGATTCCTTTTCATTGCAAATGAGCCGGTCTGCCTTACTGTTTAATGTTAGCAATAAGAAAACTCATTGCTACACTTTTGAGTATAACTCCTCAAGCTGGTCGATATATGACCGCAGGACAGACTTTAATTCCAATGACCCCCCGACGCTGTGTTTCTTAAGCATTGTATCAAAGCTTTTTGCGAAATTGCTGATGATGGTGCTGAGCTGTGTAAGTTCGGTTGGGGGTGAAAAAATAGGAGATACTGTGTCGGTTGCATCAGTTTGTCCGACATCGCGGGCCACTCGCCTGTTGTATGTACCTTCTTCTATCTCGGTGGCAACGGCTTCGGCTTTTTCAGGCGGGGCTGAGGCTAGGGATTCCAGCTTTGATTTATTAATCGGTACTTCCCCGGAGAGGATTTTACGTTTGGCTTCAGGCGAAATTTCGCCAATTTTGGTGAGAGCTTCAGCGAGGTTTCTGTCGCGCGCTATTGTTCTTTGTGATACACGATATTGCTCTGCTAATCGAGTAGCAGTACTGCCTGATACCAATATGCCATTTTGGCATATTGCTTTTTCATCTAAAGTTCGATTGTCTCCACCTCGGTTTTTTTTATCCGCTTCATAATGTAAACCCCTAAAATAACTCAACTGCATCGATGTCAAATTCCGCCTTGATATTTGATTCGAAATAATCCAAATCAACACTTCGTCACGGCTATTAAATTCCATCTCAACAATATTAAAAGGCAATTCATGCTCGATACATATCTTATAACGGTTATACCCATCAATTAAAATCCTCCTCCACAACACCAGAGGTTCACGCACCCCAAACTCCAAAATATTTTCTTCCAATAATCTGTAAGTTTCGTCATCAAGTGTTGGTAACAAAAATTGAAATTGTTCATCAAGTATAATATTTTGCTCTGGTAAATCTCGCATTTGTAGAATCCTCCGAGGTTTTTTGGGTTGATAGTAGTTATGGAATTGATATTAAATACAAAACGTCGCATATAAAGGAACTGACTTAATATTATTCTCAAAGCCAAAATTTTTTGCGGAAATGCGGATTGCATACTTTGATTTGTATTTCGCCATAAATACGTTAAGGCTTCGTGAGCGGGTTTGTTCGCCTGCTTTTACCTCGACCGGGATAATACCGTCTTGGTTCGATATCAAAAAATCTACTTCGGCTTCATTGCCCGAAGTCCAGTAATATAAATCCATATTTTTTGACGCAAAACATTGGGCAACATAATTTTCGGAAATGCCCCCTTTGAACCTGAACTCCCTGTTTAATAATATATCCGCGAAATCAAATTTTAACAACGATGTAAGCAGACCAACATCATTAAGATATAACTTGAAATAATTTTCTTGTGCGTAAGCTTTTAGCGGTATCTGCCCATCATTAACTAAGGTGCATTTGTAAATCATCTTGCTTGATATCAACCAATCAATACTGCTTTCAAAAATATGCTTATTTGCTCCTTTTTCAATATGGGTATATTTAAATTTCTTCTTTTCTCTTCTTTCTCCATCTATGGATTCCCGCGCCAAACTTGCTGGTATCGCATTAAATACTTTTTCTATTTTTACGGATTCCCCACCATTCAAAGTATATTTATTCATATCTGCCAGATACGAAGTCACAATATTTGAAATAATTTTCTTGTCCCATAATAAAATATCTTCTCCGACATCAATAAAATTTTTAACTCCTTCCGGCATTCCCCCGATACATAAATATATCCTGTACAATTGCATCAGCTTATCATGGATATGGATTTTTTCCGATTTTTCATAACAATTCTTTATTTCATCTATCCACATCTGCTTGCCAAGCGCCAGCAAAAATTCTTCGAAGTCAAAGGGATACATATATTCAATTCTTACCTTGCCAACCGGGAATGATGATTTGAAGCGACGTAATTTGACACCTAAGAGGCTTCCTGCACAGATTATTTTATATGGTTGATTACTTTCACAAAAATATTTTAACGAGCTGATTGCTCTTTCCGATACTTGGATTTCATCAAAAAAGATAACTGTTTCTTCTATATTAATCTTTCTCTCCAAGCTAAGTTCAATTCTTTTGATTATTTCTTCGGGAACAAGAGTATCTTCAAAAATAGCCCTTATTTCTTCATTAAAATCAAGATTAATTGATATCAAATCGGTGAATTCGTTCTTAATAAATTCTTCAATAAGATATGTTTTCCCGATTTGCCTTGCCCCGACAATCATTAAAGGGGTGGTAATGAACTTACTTTTCCATTCATTTATTGTATCATAAAACTTTCTTTTCATATTAACCCTGCCTTTAGGCTAATATTAAGCTTTTCCTATGCTTTTGTCAAGGCGATTTTATTTTTTTGACACTTATTTTATGCATTTTTTTATTTTTTTGGCACTTATAATAATGATTTTGTCATTTTTATGGCACTAAAATGACCGCTCTGCACTCTTCGCAAAAGTCAGGCGGCCATTCTGGTTGCTATTATACTTTGTTAACAACATTGTGCTTATATAACTACCCCACAAATTCCTCATAAATCGCTTGAATGGCGGTTTCGAAGTCATCATCGGCAACACCGATGATGATATTAAGCTCACTGGAGCCTTGGTCAATCATGCGGATGTTGATATCGGCTTTAGTAAGGGCGGCAAACAAGCGTCCTGCCGTACCACGGGTTGATTTCATCCCTCTACCAACAACCGCGATAGTAGCAAGGTCACCCTCGATTTCAATGTGGTCAGGGTGGGCAAGGCGGTGGATGGCGGCAACAACTTTTTGCTCCTTATCAATAAACTCATCCTGATGCACAAAAACAGTCAAAGTATCGATACCTGACGGCATATGCTCAAAAGAAATCCCATTATCCTCAAAAGCCTGCAATACCTTACGCCCAAACCCAATTTCCGAATTCATCAAATCCTTATCCACATTTACCGCACAAAAACCCTTTTTCCCGGATATCCCTGTAATAATATACTTCGATTTCTGACAAGTACTTTCAACAATCCAAGTACCATTATCTTCGGGACTGTTGGTATTACGGATATTAATCGGTATTCCCTCCCTACGGACAGGAAAAACTGCCGCCTCATGAAGAACACTCGCACCCATATATGCCAACTCGCGCAATTCGCGATATGTAATCGTTTCAATAACTTCGGGATTTTCAACAATGCGCGGGTCGGCAACCATAAACCCAGAGACATCAGTCCAGTTCTCATAAACATCAGCCATCACCGCACGCGCCACAATTGACCCCGTAATATCCGAGCCACCACGAGAAAAAGTCTTCACCTTACCATTTTCATACGCCCCATAAAACCCAGGAATAACAGCATTCTTAAGCTTTGCCAACCGCTTACTCATAAGTTTATTAGTCCGTTCCGAATCAAAATCCCCATCCTCATCAAAACGAATAACCTCAGCCGCATCCACAAACTCAAACCCCAAATATTTCGCCATAATAATACCATTCAAATACTCACCACGCGAAGCCGCATAATTTGTCCCAACATGGTCAGCAAAATTCTTCTCGATAACCTCAAATTCTTTATCCAAAGATAAATCCAATTCCAACCCATCAATTATTTCCTGATAACGCTTTTTTATCTCCGCCAGTTCCTTTTTAAAATCTTTACCGCTTTTAGCCTTAGCATAACAGACGTACAGCATGTCAGTTACTTTATTATCATTGGGAAAACGTTTGCCGGGTGCAGAAGGAATAACGAAGCGGCGGGCTTCGTCAGCGCGTATTATCTCGGCTACTTTTTTAAATTGGTCGGCACTTGCTAAAGAGCTTCCGCCGAATTTTACTACTGTGTTCATGGGAGTTACAATTCCTTTCTATGCTATTTGAGATTGCGGGTCAAGCCCGCAATGACGTAAATGAAACCCACAATGACGCAAATGGAACCCACCATGACGATTCCTCAACATAACAACCTTCATCGTGAGGTCAAAAGTGCAATTCTATAGTCAAACCCTTGAGAAACGTCGCTACTTAGGCGCTGTCCTTTAGCGCCTTACGTAGCGCAACGTTTCTCACGGAGCGAAAGCGGGTTTGACGGTGAATTGCAGCTTTTGACCACGCGGCGAAAACCCTAACATTACTCATCCAACAACTCATCAATCAACCTATACCCTTCCCCAACATAATCCCCCGCCGCAGCACATTCCCCTTCATTATAACCCAACCCATGCGCAACCTCAACCGCACTATCATACAACAAAAACGGCACCGCATCCCCAGTATGAGTACGCAAACGCAATGGAGTCGGGTGGTCAGGCATTATCAAGAGGCGAAAATCTTCACCACTTTTGCTCATCCGTCTAAAAACCGGGGAAATCACTTTTTCATCTAAGTATTCTATAGCTTTTATCTTATTCCCCAAATCCCCCTGATGACTCATCTCATCCGGCGCCTCAATATGAACATAAGCAAAATCATACCCCTCATCCAACAAAGCATCACAAGCCGCCGCAACCTTCCCCGCATAATTAGTATAAAGCGTCCCATTCGCCCCCGGCACATCAGGCACCTTCATCCCACAAGCAACCCCAATCCCCTTAAGCAAATCAACCGCCGAAACCATAACACCCCTCTTCCCCGTCTTCTCCTCAAACAAAGGCAAAGAAGGTTTCGTACCCGCACCCCAAAACCAAAAACAATTAGCAGGATTTTTCCCATTCGCTTTTCTTTCTATATTAAACGGATGCTCACGCAAAACCTCAAAACTTTTTTCCATCATCACACGAAAATGAATATTCTCCGGCAAATACCCCCCAATCACTTCCCCAAGCACATCATGCGGAGCAGTAAAATCAAGGACTTCACCCTTTTCCCAAATAAGACAATGACGATAACTCGTTCCAGTATAAATCGCAAAACCATGTTCATCAAGATACGAAACCAATTCCTTTTTAACCGCCTCCAATAAAACAGCGGCATCCTCCGTCGAAATCTCACTGGAACTATGGTCGATAATCCTCTGCCCGGCAAAATCCCCATCCTCTTCAGAAATGGTTACAAGATTAAGCCTGAGGGCAATATCACCATCACCCATCGGTGCCCCGATATTCAAAGCCTCAAGAGGAGAACGCCCGGAATAATACACCTTCGGGTCAAAACCCAATACTGAAAGATTTGCGGTATCAGAACCGGGATTCATCCCTTCCGGTATAGTCTGCGCAAGACCAAGACGGCTCTTCTTGCTTAACATATCAAGCATCGGAGTATCCGCATACGCCAAAGGAGTTTTTCCACCCAATAATGCAATGGGTTCATCTGACATCCCATCCCCGATAATAATTATATGCTTCATGCTGACATCCTAACTCTACTAATAATACCATCGGGTAAAAACTTGACCTTTTCGGCAAACTCCGCTTCCGTGAGTGAGCCCGTGATGAACGCATACTCCCCCGGAATAACCGGAGGGGCAGGCTCTAAACCGGGAAAAAGTTCCCTTGCTATATTAATATTATCTACTGAATCATTTATACGGACGAAAAAGTACCCAATCCGGTTAGCAAATGGCGCAACCACTATATCTTCTTTATCCCAAAAACACATTACGGTCTTACCAAGATGACGGGCACAGTCAACGACATCGGATACAACAGCACTTGCAGTCGGCAGTTTTCCCGCGCCTTTGCCATAATACATCGAATAACCCGCCATATTTCCATGGACATAAATACCATTATAAACACCGTTGACAAAATAAAGCGGATGTTCCTTACTTAACATGAAAGGGGAAACACAAGCATAGAAATTTCCATCCCTATCATAACTGCTCATCGCCAGCAGTTTTATCGTATGATTGATGGAATTCGCATAATCAAAATCCTGCTTTGTAATAGCAGTAATCCCTTCGGTATAAATATCCTTGTAATTGACATTGTGGGTTGTCATTAACGAAGACAAAATCGCCAATTTGCGGCAGGTATCATGACCTTCCACATCAGCGGCGGGATTTTGCTCGGCATAACCCAATTCCTGTGCTTCTTTTAATACCTCATCAAAATCAGCTCCCTCTTTTTCCATCTTCGAGAGGATAAAATTAGTCGTCCCGTTGAGGATACCAATGATTTCATCAATTTTTTCCGCTGTAAGTGAATAATTAAGGGGGCGGATTATCGGAATACCACCACCAACACTGGCTTCAAAAAGGTAATTGCATTTCATTTCATTCGCGATTTTCAGTAACTCCGGTCCGTGGTCGGCAACCAGTTCTTTATTGGAAGTGCAGACACTTTTACCCGCAAGTAATGCCCGCTTGGTAAAACCATAAGCAGGAGTTATACCCCCAATAGTTTCACAAATAATCCGGATTTCCGGGTCATTTAAGATTTCCTCAAAGTTATGGATTATTTTATCCTCATATGGATCACCGGAAAATTTGCGGATATCAAGGATATATTTGATATCAAGCGTATCGTTGGCTTTCTTGCTCACTTCTTCTTTATTTTTCTCAATGACTTCGACTACGCCGCTCCCAACAATACCATAACCAAGGACTGCTATTTTTATCATTTCGTATATTTCCTTTCTAAGTTCATAAGTGACTGTTCAATCATGTGAAGAGCCCGTTCGGTAATTTCACCACTGAATACCGTTGTTGCCGAACCGGTCAAGTATATATTTTGCCCTTTAACATCCCAATATACCATCACTTGACCACCGGGCAGAAGGATGGTGAGCTCATCATCGGTTAGGGAATTTAAAACACAGGCGACAAGCACCGCACAACATCCGCTACCGCACGCAAGGGTCTCCCCACAACCCCTTTCCCAAACCCGCATCCTCACTGTCTTACGGTCGATAACATCGATAAACTCAACATTGGTACGCTTAGGAAAACGCTCATGGTTTTCGAACAAAGGCCCAAGATAATTGATATCAAGGCTGTCCAAATCCGCGTAAACGACCACCGCATGGGGATTTCCCATAGAAACACAAGTCATTTTATATTCGTTTCCGGCGATATCAATTGATTCATCGATACACTGGGCATTTGGGGAAATAACAGGGATTTTATCCGTTGCTAATTCCGGCGTGCCCATATTAACCCGGATGGAAGTAACGATGTCCCCGTCAATACTTAACTCAAGATAATATATTTTACTACCACTTTCAATCGCAACTTCGGTCCCCGCAAACATTTTATTGTCAAAAAGATACTTACCCATACAACGGATGCCATTTCCGCATATTTCCGCCAGAGTGCCGTCTTGATTACACATTTCCATGCGGAAATCAGCCTTATCAGAAGCTTCAACAAAAATCAACCCATCACCGCCGATACCAAAATTGCGGTTACTTAAAGCTACTGCCATACTGCTTTTTTCGGCATCATTGATTTTTTCAATTATATTGTTGATATAGATGTAGTCATTGCCACAACTGTGTAATTTGGTAAATTGCATATGATTAATATAGCAGAACAGAATAATAATTGCAATCATAATACCGATAACGCTTGTTATAAAGTCATTAAAGGTGTATAATAAAAGAATATTATAAGGGCGGAGGGAGATAATTTCATATGAAAACTATCTTTGTTGTTGATGACAGCGACGTGAATCTAATCACGGCGGAAAAAGCTTTGACTGGTCATTATGATGTCTTTACCTTGCCATCGGCAGAGGCAATGTTTACCTTTCTGAATGACATCCGACCGGACTTAATTTTATTAGATATCAAAATGCCGGATATAGACGGCTTCGAAGCCCTGAGAAGACTAAGGGCAAATCCTACATACGCCAATATTCCGGTTATGTTCATTACCGCAACCAACGACCCGGCAACCGAATCATACGGGTTTGAATTAGGAGCAATTGATTTTATCATAAAACCTTTCTCCAGCCAAGTTCTGCTTAGCCGGATTAAAACACATCTTGATGTCGAAGGTTTGATTCAAGACCGGACATCACAACTTAATTCCCATGCCGAACGCTTGCAACTTATGAAAAAAAGCATTGTGACCTTGATGGCAAACATGGTCGAAAACCGGGATACCTTAACCGGCAAGCATGTTGAGCGCACTTCCATTTATGTCAAGGTACTGATAGAAGCAATGCTTGAACGGGGAATATATACTGATGAAATGCAGAAATGGAATATTGATATCACTTCCGCATCATCCGTCCTCCATGATGTCGGAATCGCGGCATCCTTATATAAAGAAAGCGAAGGCAGCTTGGAAGACCTTGTCCATTCAGTCCGCTTGCATGATATCGGCAAAATCGTGATTTCTGATTTAATCTTAAATAAAAATGGAAAGCTGACGGACGAAGAATTTAACCTGATGAAAACCCATACTATTGAAGGGGAAAAAATCATTGACAGCATTATTGCCGAAACAGGTAATGAATTTTTCCTCGATAATGCCAAGTTATTTGCCGGATACCACCATGAGAAATGGGACGGGACCGGTTATCCACGTGCTCTTAAGGGTGCAGATATTCCCTTGCAAGGGCGTATAATGGCGATTGCCGATGTTTATGACGCGCTTGTTTCTACCAGACCATATAAAGAAGCATTCTCCCATGAAAAATCAATGCAGATTATAAAAGAAAATGCCGGAACCCAGTTCGACCCGCAGATTGTTGAGGTTTTTCTGGAAATACACGAAAAATTTGCTGAAATCATGCGTAATACGGCAGATTAATTCATTGGAGGGTAACAAGATGACTATCCGCAAAAATATTTTCATACCGATGATTGTATTGGCGATGATTAGCTCCACCGCCGTACTTGCTTTCGCTATTTTTCTATATCAAAGAGACATGGCAAAAGCGATGGATGACAAAATTAATGTTGCCGCAAACAGTGTCAACAATGAAATAGAAGAAATGAGAACACGGGCAATGGTGGCAACCCTCGGATTAATGGAAAGCAAACATATGGAAATCGCCATTCGCTCAAATGACCCTGCTGTTGTTGCCGAAATGGTAAATAATCATCTTCCATTTGTTGCCCGGCTCGGTTATTTAGTCGTAATGGACAAAGATGGGGTAGTGCTGCACCGGACGCATCAACCGGAAAATTATGGTGACAGTATTGCTGACCGTCTACATATCGCCGCCGCCGTCAATGGTCAGATAACAGCGGCTTTTACCCAGGCACCCACAGTACGCCTTGGGATAACTGCTTCAGCACCGGTATTTGATATGGAAATGAACCAGATTGGTGTGCTTGCTTTCGGATACCGCTTAGATGATCAGGAAGTAGTTAAACGGGTAAAAGAAATAACCGGCTGTGATGTTACTTTTTTCTTAGGTGACGAGCGTGTTTCTACTACAATCGTTGACGCTGAAGGTAATTATGCCATCGGCACCAAATTAGATTCTGAAATCAGCAAAATTGTCCTGGCAGGCGAAACATTTACCGGTAGGGTTTCCGCCTTTGATCAGGAAATGATGACCAGATATTCACCAATACGTGGACTGGATGGCGAGATTATTGGTATCGTCTTCGTTGGCATTTCGACCGATGAAAATGATGCCAGAATCCTTTATTTCATTATCACCGGTTTCTTAATTACAATTGGCATCATCGTCTTAAGCGTATTTGGTGCGTCATATATAACAACAATCGTTGAAAACCGTCTCAAAAACTCATTAGAGCAAATGAATAAAGCAATTGAAGAAAAAAATGCCATGTCCAACTTGGAGAAGATTTTGGATGGATTGGAAGAAATGATTTATGTTACTGACCCGGTCACCAATGAGATACTTTTTATCAATAACTATATGAGAAAACATTTTGGAATAGAAAGCGACGGCGTTGGTGAAATTTGTTATAAAGTATTACAAGATAACATGGACACGAAATGTGCATTTTGTCCGACATATGAATTAGATAAAAACCCTGAAAGCGTTGTCAGATGGATAGAAAGAAATACCTTAACTGGACGGACATACAAAAATACCGACCGATATATTATCTGGCCAAACGGACAAACCGTCCATATGCAACATTCTTCCGATACGACTGAATTAGTTGCCGCCAAAGAAATCGCCGAACAGAATAATCGTGCCAAAGGCATCTTCCTTGCTAATATGAGCCATGAGATACGCACACCGATGAATGCCATCTTGGGAATTTCAGAAATCCAATTACAAAGAAAAACTTTATCAGGGGCAACCCGGGAAGCATTTGAACAGATTTGTGATTCCGGCAATTTATTAATAAATATTATCAATGATATTCTTGACTTTTCGAAAATTGAAGCCGGAAAACTGGAGATTACCCCTGCGAAATATGATATTCCGAGCCTGATTAACGATTCTGTCCAAATCGTCCATTTAAGATATGAAAGTAAAGATATCAAATTTATCTTAAAAGTTGATGAAAATACCCCACATGAATTGATAGGTGATGAATTCCGCCTCCGCCAAATCCTCAACAATCTGCTGTCCAATGCCTTAAAATACACTGATGAAGGTGAAGTCTGCTTGGAAGTTTTCGCTGAAGCAGGGAATAATCCCGAATTTGCTACTCTTGTCTTACGTGTGAGTGATACAGGGCAAGGCATGAATGAAGACCAGTTACGAAGGTTGTTTGACGAGTATTCACGCTTTAATATGGAAACAAACCGAAGCATTGACGGAACCGGACTAGGAATGCACATCACGAAACGTCTGATTGATATGATGAACGGTGAAATTGTGGTCGAAAGCGAACCGGATAAGGGAACTGTATTTACAGTCCGGATACCCCAGAAATTGGACGGATCAAAAGCGGTATGCGGACCGGAATTGGTTGAACGCTTGCAAAACTTCCGTTTCCAAGGTATTTCTGTTTCAAAAAGAGCACGCATCGTCCATGAAAATATGCCCTACGGCAGCGTCTTGGTTGTTGATGATATTGAATCAAACCTTTACGTCGCCGCCGGTCTGCTTATCCCGTACCGCCTCCAAATCGAAACCGCGAAAAGTGGCTTCGAAGCAATTGACAAAATTAAGGCAGGACGGACATATGACATTATCTTCATGGATCATATGATGCCAAAACTGGATGGGGTAAAAGCCGTAAAAATCATCCGCGAAATGGGTTATAAACATCCCATCGTAGCCTTGACAGCCAATGCTGTTTCCGGTCAGGAAGAAATGTTTTTAATGAACGGGTTTGATGGTTTTATCCCTAAACCTATTGATTCACGCGACTTAAACAACTATTTAATTGAGTTAATTCGTAATAAGCAACCCGCCGAGGTATTAGAAGCAGCACGCAAAGAAAGACATTATGACCCAGAGGAAGAAGCCATCGTGGACATCTCCCCGGAGGTCATCAAACACTTCATTATTGATGCCAGGAATACCATGCAGGTGATTGAAGAAACATATACGAACTGCCATGCTTTAACCGAAACTGACTATGAATCATTTATAACCGCCGCCCATGGGTTAAAAAGCGCCTTGAATAACATAAAGGAAGCCTATCTCGCCGACGTTGCCATGGAACTAGAATTTGCAGGCAAAAAGAAAGATATCGTCACAATTGTGGAAATTACCCCCGAATTTATCAAAGGGGTAAATGAATTGATTAAAAAAATTAGGCCAGTTGAAGTTAGTAGTGATGTTACAGTTTCGGCTGAGGATATGGCGTATCTAAATGAAAAGCTACTTGAAATCAAAGACTTGAGCTTGAAATTTAAGAAAGCCGAAGTCAGAGCGCTTCTTGATGATTTAAAAACAAAAACTTGGACAACCCAAATCAATGATATGCTTGATGAAATCTCCGCCCATATTTTACACAGCGCTTTCAAACAAGCCGCCGAATTAGCTGAAAAAGGAGCAACATGATCTTCACACAAAAAGACAAATCCCTTGTTCTTACGTACGGCACTGCCACAGTCCTTATCTCCCCATGGGGCAAAGATTCCTTACGCATCCGCATGACACGAGAAAACCAAATGGATGCAAATGACTGGGCACTAACCGAACCCATCAACGATACCGCGGCGACTGTCACCATCCATGAAGTCGATATCACTGAACCATGGTGGCATACCGAAGAAGAAAAAAAGAAACACCAAAAAATCGCGACCGAAGCTTCTATTACTAATGGCAAAATCACAGCAAAAGTATCTTTCGAAGGTTGGATTTCATTCTACAATGACAAAGACGAACTACTTACCGCTGAATACTGGCGCACCCGCGACCGCGTAGACCGCTATGCCGTACCACTCCGGGTTGAAGGAAGAGAATTAAAACCCATCAGCGGAACAACTGATTACCAATTAACCGCCCGCTTTGAAGCCTTTGACGATGAACGCATTTACGGAATGGGACAATATCAAGAAACCCATTTAAATAAAAAAGGAGCAAGCCTTGAACTCTGCCACCGCAATTCGCAAGCCAGCGTCCCTTTCTATATATCCAGCCGCGGATACGGTTTCCTTTGGAATAACCCGGCAATCGGAACCGCCACCTTTGCAACCAACAAAACCGAATGGACAGCCCTAAGCACAAAAAAACTTGACTATTTCATCACTGCCGGCGATACCCCTGCCATAATCGAAGAAAATTACCTCCGCGCCACCGGATTTTCCCCCATGATACCGGAACACGGCATCGGTTTCTGGCAATGCAAACTCCGCTACCGCAATCAAGAAGAAATCATGAATGTAGTCCGCGAACACAAACGGCGCGGCTTACCAATTGATGTCATCGTGGTAGATTTTTTCCATTGGACCCTACAAGGAGATTTCCGTTTCGAACCCCGCGACTGGCCCGACCCCGAAGCAATGGTCAAAGAATGCAACGACTTAGGAATCGAAGTCGCCGTCAGCGTCTGGCCAACAATCGATGACCGCTCAGAAAATTACTGGAAAATGGCAGAACAAGGTTTCCTAGTCAGCACTGACCGTGGTTCAGGTTATCACATGAACTGGATGGGCAACACAACCTTCTTTGACGCTACCCACCCCGGCGCGCAGAAATATGTCTGGGAACGCTGCAAAGAAAACTATTACGACCTCGGCATCCGCACATTCTGGCTCGATGAAGCCGAACCCGAATTCGGTCCCTATGACTTTGACATCTACCGCTACCATATAGGCCCGGCTCTCCAATGCAGCAACATTTACCCCGTCATGTACGTAAAAGGATTCCATGACGGCCTTAAATCAGTCGGGGAAAAAGACATAATGAGCCTTGTCCGCTGTGCCTGGGCAGGCAGCCAAAAATACGGCGCCTTAACCTGGTCAGGCGACATCACCTCAAGTTTCCGAACCTTACGCGAACAACTACAAGCCGGCCTCTCAATGGCCGTTGCCGGAATCCCTTGGTGGACCAGCGACATCGGCGGCTTTTTCGGTGGTGACATATACGACCCTGATTTCCACGAACTCCTAATCCGCTGGTTCGAATGGGGCACATTTTGCCCGGTCTTCCGCCTCCACGGTGACCGCCCCCCAATGTACGACCTAGAACAAGAATACATAGACGGCGTCCGCCAATTTTCTTCCGGACAACCAAATGAAGTCTGGAGCTACGGCGAAGCCAACTTCGAAATAATGAAAAAGTACCTCTTCATCCGCGAAAACTTACGCGCTTACATCCGCGACTGCATGCGTGAAGTCTCAACCACCGGAATGCCCGTAATGCGCCCCCTTTTCTTCGACTTCCCCATCGACAAAACCAGCTGGCTACACGAAGACGAGTACATGTTCGGCCCCGACATCCTAGTCGCCCCCATAATGCACCCCAAAACCTTCACCCGCCCTGTTTATTTACCAATGGGTTGTCGTTGGAACGAAGCCTACACCGGTAAGTTGTATGAAGGCGGAATGGTTGTAGAAGCCGAAGCCCCCCTAGAAATCATCCCCTTATTTATAAGGGAAGGCAAGAAATATAACTTATATGAGTGAACTCACTGAAGATATAATTCCAAAAGCAGGCCCTTGAGAAACGTCGTTACTTAGGCGGCGTATAAACTCAGCAAAGCTGAGTTTGCCGCCTTATGTAACGCAACGTTTCTCTCGGAGCGAAAGCGTGCCAGCGTTGGAATTATATCTTCAGTGAGTGGAGTAAAGGTAAGCACCCAAAGGAGACCAAAAATGAAACTATTATCAATCCACCTAACCCCCGCCAAATGCGCCCTAGACCTAGGCGACGGCTCCGAACGCGGCGAATACGTCAACCAAAGCTACATCCTCAACACATTAGGCCGCCCCCACCGCGCCATCAACCTAATGTACTGCTACTACCCCCTAGACAAAGGCTG
>Ga0209737_10001572_pt1 | contig 16291 bp, 18 predicted proteins | sample TergutCu122P3_FD_187284 | JGI IMG/M metagenome (GOLD analysis project Ga0209737, IMG submission 187284) | Cubitermes ugandensis P3 segment gut microbial communities from Kakamega Forest, Kenya - Cu122 P3 (SPAdes) (version 2) | ecosystem: Host-associated > Arthropoda: Insects > Digestive system...
CCACCCGCCCGCCGACATAGTCGGCGAGCGTAATCTTAGGCTTTGCCTAAGATTACAAGATTTTAAGATAAAGTTGACAGGTTTTGTGCGGGATTTTTGTTGTTAGGCTAGGAGAAAACCTCAACTTTGCATAGCCATGCTTGCATGGCATTTCGCAAAAGTGAGGATTTCGACAACGCATAACGGCAAAAAGACAAACTAAACGTCAATTTTATTTATTGGCAGTTCCTAAGCTATTTTACATAATTATACCATACTTCCGCATTAATTGTCAAGGTAAATTTTTGGTCAAAATAAACAAAACCTTCAGTTTCAATCCGTAAACAATAGCAGTAAAGAGAAAATTAAAAAAAGACTTGAAATTTTGCCGAAAATAGTGTAAAATAATAGTATATGGATAAATTCTTTAAACTTTACTTATGAGGAAGGAATAATAATTACTATGGCTGATTTAAACAAAGTAACTGTGGATGATATTAACGTGAAAGGAAAGAGGGTTCTCTGCCGCTGCGACTTCAATGTGCCGCTCAAAGACGGAGAAATCACGAACGACAACCGCATTCAGGCGGCTCTTCCTACTATTAAAAAACTTCTTAATGACGGCGGAAAACTCATTCTTTGTTCTCATCTTGGAAAGCCCAAGAACGGTCCTGAAGAGAAATTTTCGCTCGCACCCGTCGCAAAGAGATTGGCGGAGGTTCTTGCTCCCGTCAAGGTGACTTTTGCGAACGACGATACTGTTGTCGGAGAAAATGCCCGCAAGGCTGTTTCCGAAATGGCTGAGGGTGAAATTGTTCTTCTCCAGAACACACGTTTCAGAGGTGCCGATGAGACAAAGAACGGCGAGGAATTCAGCAAAGAACTTGCTTCGCTTGCCGATGTTTTCGTAATGGACGCATTCGGTTCTTCACACCGTGCCCACGCTTCTACGGCGGGTGTTGCGGCTTTTGTCAATGAGACGGCTGTCGGTTATCTTATGCAGAAAGAAATACAGTATCTCGGCGGCGCCGTTGAGAACCCGCAAAGACCTTTTGTTGCGATACTCGGCGGCGCAAAGGTTGCGGATAAGCTTAACGTAATAGAGAACCTTATCGACAAGTGCGATACGCTGATTATAGGCGGCGGTATGGCATATACATTCCTTAAGGCACAGGGATATGAGGTCGGTAAATCGCTCGTTGACGATACTAAACTTGATTACTGCAACGAGATGCGCGCTAAGGCGGAGGCTAAGGGTGCAAAGCTTCTTCTTCCGATTGACGAAACAATCGTGGAAAATTTCCCTAATCCGATTGATGCCGAAGTTGCAACCGAAAACGTGAATTCTAAGGAAATCCCTGCCGATAAAATGGGTCTTGATATAGGCGTTGAAACGAGAAAGCTTTTTGCGGAGGCTGTTAAGACAGCTAAAACTGTTGTTTGGAACGGCCCGATGGGCGTTTTTGAGAATCCTATTCTTGCTAAGGGTACGTATGCCGTAGCGGAAGCTCTTGCCGAAACTGACGCAATCACGATTATCGGCGGCGGCGACAGTGCGGCGGCTGTTATTCAGGGAGGTTATGCCGACAGGATGAGCCATATCTCTACAGGCGGCGGCGCGTCGCTTGAGTACCTCGAAGGAAAGGTTCTTCCGGGCGTAGCTTGTATTGCGAGTAAGTAAAATTTATTAAACTTGTAAGGAGTGTGTTTTCATGGGCATGACAAATAACCAGTACAAAGGTTATGTTCGTTTGGTTCTTGCTTCTGTAAAGGAAGTAAAAGTCCGAACTGAAAAGTGTGTTGATGATGAAAATCGCAAGGATGCATTGGAAAAAATTGAAGATTTAATTAAGGACTTACAGGCAGCACTTGAAGATTAAGGAGTAAATATTAATGAATAAATCACTTAGAAAAGCGGTTATCGCAGGTAACTGGAAAATGAATATGAACCGCAGGGAGGCTGCGGAGCTTATTGAGGCTCTGAAACCTGTCGCTGACGGCAAGGATTGCGGAGTAATAATCTGCGTGCCTTTTACTAACCTTGAGACGGCTCTCAGACTGACTGAGGGTACAAATATTGAAGTCGGCGCTCAGAACGTTCACTTTGAAAAATCAGGTGCGTTCACAGGTGAAATTTCTGCTGATATGCTCACGGAAATGGGTGTTAAATATGTTGTAATCGGCCACTCCGAGCGCCGCCAGTATTTCGGAGAGACGGATGTTACGGTTAATAAAAGAACAACTGCTGCCGTTAAAGCAGGTATGACCGCTATACTTTGCGTCGGAGAGCTTCTTGAGGAGCGCGAACAGGGTATCACCGAGGAAGTCGTCGGAATGCAGACAAAGGTTGCTCTCATGGGGCTTTCTGCGGACGACATGAAGAATGTTATTATTGCTTATGAGCCTGTTTGGGCTATCGGTACAGGCAAGACCGCTACCGCTGACCAGGCTGAGGAAGTTTGCGCTTATATCAGAAATGTTGTTGCAGGTTTATATTCTGCGGATGTCGCTGACGGTGTTACAATTCAGTACGGCGGTTCTATGAATGACGCCAACTGTGCCGAACTTCTTGCAAAAGAGAATATTGACGGCGGGCTTATCGGCGGCGCTTCGCTTGTTGCCGATAAATTCGGCGTGCTTCTTGCGGAGGCAAGTAAGTAAGTTTACTGCAAATAACAGTGAATAGTCGGAGGTGCTTTATGGCTAAGTTTGTAACCTTTTTTAACCATAAAGGCGGAGTTGGCAAGACAACGCTTGCATATAATGTTTCATGGGGATTGGCTACAGAGGGCAAACGTGTTCTTATGCTTGACTGTGACGCTCAGTGTAATCTCACGGAGATAACGTTAGGTATAAACGATTTAGAAGATGAGGCTATATTTGAACAGAGCAACAATGTTTATGAATATTTTTTGCAGTACGTCCAGCCTAAACCGGGGCAGCAGTTAAAAGATGCAGAGCCTATGGATAAGCTTCTAAATCTCAAAATTTTGACGGGTTCGCTTAACTTTTCCGAACTTGAAAGCCCAATGACTATGGCTGTTGCAGGTGTTCCCGCCATGACGGACATTCCGGCTAACCTTTATGAGGCGTTAAAGAAAGTTGGTGAGGGCTATGATTTTGTAATCATCGACCTTTCACCTGCACTTTCGGCAACCAACCAACTTCTGCTTATGCTGTCGGATTATTTTATTGTTCCAGTAAATCCCAGCATTTTCAGCCGTCAGGCACTTTCCAACTTAGGACAGATTTTTAGAATGTGGAACGGACAGCTTGCTGGAAACAAACTTTTTGCGAAAAGAATAAAAACTCTGCCTAAAATGTTGGGGATAGTGTGCCAGAACTATCGACCGTACTCACGTAAAGATGAAGAAAACACAAAATCCGCACTTCGTTTTAGCGAACGGATAGCGGAGTTAAACAGTTACGCTGTAACACTTGCCAACGATTTGAACAGTTTCGGCATGGCGCTGACACCTGATGAGTTTAGACAGGTTTTTGAAAATTCCGAACCGTATAGAGTTGCAAGTATCCCTGATTACAATCAATTAGGCGTTGTATCTGAGGGCGAGCGATTGCCAGTGATTTCTATTGAAGATAGAATGTTAAATAGGTACAAGTTGGCTACACCGCATTATAAGCAAAAAATTATTGATTTTAAGGCGGAATGCGGGAAAATAATTCACGGTCTATTAAACCTAGGCTAAAAGATATAAGTATAGAAGAGTAAGAGGTTACAAGATGTCAAAAAAACCGGTAGCGTTAATTATCATGGACGGATACGGCTGCAATCCCGACAATTACGGGAACGCAGTCCACGCCGCATTAACACCTAACCTTGACAGGTATCTGTCAAAAAATACTGTTTGTCTCGGCGCAAGCGGTCTTGACGTCGGTCTTCCCGACGGACAGATGGGCAACTCCGAGGTCGGGCACACTAATATCGGTGCGGGACGTATCGTTTATCAGATGCTCGTTAAGATTTCAAAGTCAATTAAAGACGGCGATTTCTTTGAGAACCCTGCGCTTGTTGAAGCGGTTGAGAATTGCAGAAAAAACAACTCCGCTCTCCATTTGATGGGATTACTTTCCCCGGGAGGCGTTCACAGTCATACGGAGCACCTCTACGGTTTACTTGAAATGGCAAAGCGTAACGGGCTGGAAAAAGTATATGTCCATGCGTTCCTTGACGGACGCGATGTTCCGCCGTCATCCGCCGCCGATTACATGGCGGAAGCGTGCGATAAGATTGAGAAAATCGGCGTAGGCTCGGTAGCGACGGTTTCAGGCCGTTTTTATGCCATGGACAGAGACAATGCGTGGGACAGAGTCGTCAAGGCTTATGATGCAATGGTTCTCGGAGAAGGTGTTGACAATACGTCAATCTCGCCTGTTGACGCAATAAAGCGTTCATATGCAAACGACACGACAGACGAGTTTATGCTCCCGACCGTAACCGACAGTAACGGCAAAATCTCGGCAAACGACAGCGTTGTTTTTTTTAATTTCCGTCCTGACCGTGCAAGACAGCTTACAAGAGCTTTTGTTGACCCTAATTTCAGCGGTTTTGAACGTAAGAAAGGTTTCTTCCCGCTTACTTTCGTATGTATGGCACAGTATGATGCGGCAATGCCGAACGTGCTGACAGCTTTCCCTCCTGACGAATTGACAATGACACTCGGCGAATGTCTGGCGAAATCCGGTAAAACACAGCTCAGAATTGCCGAAACTCAGAAATACGCCCACGTTACGTTCTTTTTCAACGGCGGAGAAGAGATGCAATTCGAGGGAGAAGACAGAGTGCTGATTAAGTCCCCCGATGTTGCTACATTTGACATGAAGCCTGAAATGAGTGCTCCTGAAATTACTGACGCAGTACTTAGAGAAATCGACAAGGAAAAGTATGATGTTATAATATTAAACTATGCTAACTGCGATATGGTTGGGCATACGGGTATTTTCGATGCGGCAAAAACAGCGGTGGAGACGATTGATAACTGTGTAGGACGCGTCGTCGAGGCAATCGTTGAAAAGGGCGGCGTAGCTCTTATAACTGCCGACCACGGTAATGCGGATAAAATGTGCGAGCCTGACGGCAGCGCGTTTACGGCTCATACAACATTCCCAGTGCCTTTCTGTGTTGTCGGTATGGATTGCGAACTGCGTAAAGACGGTGTTCTTGCCGATATTTCACCGACAGTTCTCAAACTTATCGGCGTCGTGCAGCCTAAGGAAATGACAGGCAAGCCGATTATTCTGTAAAATCTTCAGAGGAGGGACATATGGCTAACTTTTTTAAGGGCCTGTCTAAATCAACAAGAATTACGTTGATTTCATGCGGCGGTTTAGTTGTGCTGACAACGGTCATACTGTCTTTCTTTGTTATGTTCCCTTTAAAACCGTCAGACTATTTACTTTCGGGAATCGGCAGCGGCAGACTTGTGAAAAATCAGTCCAGTATTGTGACAACTACTTCCGTTTCAACCGTTTCCGAGACAACCGTTACAACGACCGCGGTGTTTACAGAAGAATTGACGGAGTTTACGTCGACCGAGGTCTCGGGTTCTTCCTATAATTACACCGGTGCGGGTATCCGTACAGGCGACCCGAATGCAACCGTTACAACGGTTGAAACTTCGGCGACTGTAACTTCGGCAGGTTCAGGAGAAACCGCAACTACAACTGTAACGGTTAAGAGCGATGTTTCCTCAACAGTCACGGCGGTGACCACAACTAAAACCGTTGAAACAACCACCGTTAAACCTACGGAAAAGCCTACGGAAAAACCGACAGAAAAGCCCACGCAAAAACCGACTGAACCGCAAGCGGAATAGTATTAAGCGGGCTTCAACAGTCCGCTTTTTGACAGTTCCTTACAGAGAGGTGAAACTTTGAACAGTTGCTATATGCTGCGGGCTATAAAGCTTGCTGAAAACGGGATAGGCTTTGTCAATCCGAATCCGCTTGTCGGTGCGGTTATTGTCAGGGACGGCGAAATTATCGGCGAGGGGTATCATGAGTGTTGTGGCGGGCTTCATGCTGAAAGAAACGCTTTAAAAAACTGCATTAAACCGCCCGAGGGCGCGGATATGTATGTCACGCTTGAGCCTTGCTGTCATCACGGAAAAACGCCTCCATGCACCGATGCAGTTATCGAAAGCGGGATTAAGCGTGTATTTATCGGTTCACCTGACCCGAATCCTCTTGTTGCTGGGAAAGGCGTAGAGATTTTGCGTAAAAACGGAATTGAGGTTATCGAAAACTTCGAAAGAGCCAGTTGCGACGCAATAAATGAAGTGTTCTTTCATTACATCACTAAGAAAACGCCTTATGTAATCATGAAATACGCAATGACGCTGGACGGAAAAATCGCCTGCCGTACAGGAAAATCCCGATGGATTACAGGAGAGGACGCGCGTCACAACGTTCATGTTGACAGGCACAGATATTCAGCTATTATGACGGGAATAGGAACTGTTCTTGCCGATGACCCAATGTTGGATTGCCGAATAGAGGGCGGGAGGAATCCCGTTAGAATAATTTGCGACACGAGACTTCGTACACCCCTTAATTCAAGAATTGTCAAAACTGCGAAAGATATACGGACAGTAATTGCGACATGCGAGCTTAACGGTCACCAACCGTATGTGAATATGGGTTGCGAACTTATAACCGTCAGCAAAAGAGACGGTCATGTGAATTTACAGAAATTAATGAGCGAATTAGGTAAAACGGGACTCGACAGTGTGATTTTAGAAGGCGGCGGAGAACTCAACTGGTCGGCGTTGAGCTGCGGAACTGTTAACAGGGTGCAGGCGTATATCGCTCCGAAAATCTTCGGCGGCGGCGGGTTTTCGCCCGTAAGCGGTGCGGGGTTCAGTTTCCCTGACGAGAGCATTAAACTCAGCGATGTTACAGTGAAAAATATCGGCGGCGATTATCTTATTGAAGGCAAGGTGCTATAAATTGTTTACGGGCATAATAGAGGAAAAAGGCGTTGTCAGGCGGATTTCACCTCACGGTATCGAGATTTCATGCGGTGTTGTTCTTGAGGAAACGAAAATCGGAGACAGTATCGCTGTTAACGGCGTTTGTTTGACTGTGAACAGTATGACCTCGAATACTTTCTGCGCCGATATAATGAACGAGACTTTAAGGCGTACCAATCTCGGCAAACTCAGAAGCGGAAGTCAAGTCAATCTTGAGAGAGCAATGCCTTCAAACGGACGTTTCGGGGGGCATATCGTATCGGGGCATATCGACGGAACCGGCACGGTTTCCGATATTAAGCGGGATGCGAATGCGATTTGGTATAATGTCGAAACGGAGCGTAATTTGCTGAAATATGTAATCGAAAAAGGGTCGGTTGCCGTTGACGGCATAAGCCTGACAGTGGCTAATATTAATAACAGCGGATTCGCCGTGTCGATTATCCCCCTTACTGCGTCGGAAACGACGCTTTCAGAGAGAAAAGTCGGCGATACGGTTAACATAGAAACAGATGTTATAGGAAAATATGTCGGCAGAATGCTTTCTTTCACAGAAGATACTCGACAGACTGGTATCGGCAAGGATTTTTTGGCTAAATACGGTTATTTAGGTGGGTGATATAATGTTTAAGTACGGAACGGTTGACGAAGCTCTTGAAGACCTTAGACAAGGTAAAATCATCATGGTCAGCGACGATGAGAACAGGGAAAACGAGGGCGACTTTATCTGTGCGGCAGAGTTTGCGACAACAGAAAATGTCAATTTCATGGCGGTTCACGGCAAGGGTCTTATTTGCATGCCTATGAGTGATGAGTATTGCGTAAAATTGAAATTCCCTCAAATGGTATGCGATAACAGTGATAATCATAACACGGCATTTACCGTTTCGATTGACCATGTTGACACAACCACGGGGATTTCTGCGGCAGAACGCAGTATCACGGCTATGAAGGTGGTAGACGCCAACTCAAAACCGGAAGATTTCCGCCGTCCTGGACATATGTTCCCACTGCTTGCCAAGAAAAACGGCGTACTTGAGAGAAACGGTCACACGGAAGCGACTGTCGACCTTATGAGGCTTGCAGGACTTAAAGAGTGCGGTCTTTGCTGTGAAATAATGAGCGAAAACGGCGAAATGATGCGTACCCCTGAGTTGCAGGAGCTTGCTCTGAAATATGATATAACTTTTATAACAATCAAAGAATTGCAAAAGTACCGCAAGACATATGATAAGCTTGTGGAGTGTGTCGCCATCACGAAAATGCCGACAAAACACGGTGATTTTACGGCGTACGGATATATTAACAGGCTCAACGGCGAGCATCATGTCGCTCTTGTAAAGGGTGAAATCGGTGACGGAGACGGTGTTTTATGCCGTGTTCATTCGGAATGCCTGACGGGTGACGCTTTCGGCTCCCTGCGTTGCGATTGCGGCGAACAGCTGACTTCGGCAATGATTGACATAGAAAAACAGGGTCGGGGCATCCTCCTGTATATGCGTCAGGAAGGTCGCGGAATAGGGCTGATTAACAAGCTTCGGGCATATGAGTTTCAGGACGGAGGGATGGATACTTTCGAGGCGAATATTGCTCTCGGATTCGAGGCGGATTTGCGCGAATACTACATCGGCTCGCAGATTTTGAGGGATTTGGGCGTTAAGACGCTCCGCTTGCTCACGAACAACCCCGATAAGGTGTACGGATTGCAGGATTTCGGCATTGAGATTCTCGAGAGGATACCGATTCAAACGAAAACAACTGCTCATGCGGAGTTCTATCTGAGAACCAAAAAGGACAAAATGGGGCATATTTTAGATTTAGAGAGGTAGGTATTACAGATGATTTACGAGGGAAAACTTACATCGGACGTAGCGAGCATCGGCATTGTCTGTGCGAGATTTAATGAATTCATTACGTCAAAATTACTCGGCGGTGCATTGGACTGTTTAACAAGGCACGGCATAGACGAGGAAATGATTGACATAGCGTGGGTTCCGGGTGCGTTCGAGATACCTTTGATTGCTCAGAAAATGGCTAAAAGCGGCAAATATGACGCTGTGATTTGCTTGGGTGCGGTTATTCGCGGAAGCACGACGCATTATGATTATGTTTGCAGCGAAGTATCAAAGGGGATTGCGACGGCTTCAATAAATACGGGAGTCCCCGTCATGTTCGGCGTTGTCACGACTGAAAATATCGAACAGGCGATTGAAAGAGCAGGAACCAAGGCGGGAAACAAGGGTTACGACTGTGCTCTCGGTGCAATCGAAATGATTAATCTGATTAGAGAGATAGACAGCATATGAAGTTCTTAGAACTGTTCAAGTTATTTCGTAACAGTTTCTTAAAGGAGTTTTGAATGAACCTTATTTTTGACTATGACGGTACGCTCCACAATACTGTTGTGACCTATGCTCCGGCGTTTCGTAAGGCGTTTGATTATCTTGTGGAGAGCGGTTTTTCCGAGCCTGCGGATTTTACGGATAAGGAAATTTCATACTGGTTGGGTTATCCCGGAGTTGAGATGTGGAAAATGTTTAAGCCTGATTTAAGCGAAGAAATCCATGAAAACTGCCGAAACATCATTAGCGGAGAGATGAAAATCCTTCTCGGCAACGGACTTGCCGAATTATATGACGGTGCGAAGGATGTTCTTGAAGAACTTAGCCGTGAACACGCATTGATATTTCTGAGCAACTGCATGGCCAAGTATGCGAAACGTCATATTAAGCATTTCGGTCTTGACCGATATTTCAAGGGTGTTTATGCCGCCGAGGATTACGGTTATATCCCTAAGCATGAGATTTTTAAGAAGTTCAAAAACGAATATACAGGCGGTTTTATCATGATTGGCGACAGGCATCATGATATGGAGGTCGCCGCCGTAAACGGTTTTCCGAGCATAGGATGCGGGTACGGTTATGCTGCGGAGGGAGAACTTAACAATGCGGATATTATTGTTGGAAATATAAAAGAAATCCCTGCGGCCGTGAGGAAACTCTGTGCAAAATTATAATGCGTTGCATATGTACAACAAAGAGCGGTATGGCGGCAAGGTCTTTAAGGCTGTAATCGACGGCGGTTTTACCTGCCCGAATATTGACGGCTCAAAAGGCACGGGCGGCTGTATATTCTGTGACGGCGGAAGCGGTTATTTTACTCACGGCGGTTCGGTTGAGCAGCAGCTTGAACGTGAAATTATCCGTATTAAGGACAAGCATAGCAATGCAAAAGTAATCGCATATTTTCAGGCGAATACTAACACCTACGCACCCGTCGACGTGCTGAAAGAGCGTTTTGAAGCCGCAATCAGGCGTCCCGAGGTAATCGGGCTGGCAATCGGTACACGTGCGGACTGTCTGTCTGACGGCGTGCTTGAATATCTTGTGGAACTCAGCCGAAAAACCGACCTTACCGTGGAGCTTGGATTACAGACTGTCCATGACGAAACTTTGCGGCTTATTAACCGCAGATATACGCATGAAGAGTTTCTAGACGGCTATAACAGGCTGAAATCTGCGGGTATACGCATCTGTCTCCATATTATTAACGGACTGCCGTACGAAACACTGGAAATGATGATTGAAACGGCACGGCAGGCGGGCATTATGCGTCCCGACGCCGTGAAAATACAGATGCTCCATGTTATTCGGGGGACGGCTCTGCATGAACAGCTTTACGGCAAGTTTCGCATACTTGAGTTGAATGAGTATATTGAAACGGTTGTCAGACAGCTTGAGTATTTCAGTCCCGAAACGGTGATTGAACGCATAACAGGCGACGGAGATAAATCAAAGCTCGTCGCGCCGCTTTGGAGTGCCGACAAAATCGCAGTTTTGGGCGGGATTGACAAGGCTCAGCGGAATTTGAACAGCAGACAGGGAATGCGGTTTTCGGAGGGTGTTTTTGATGAAAATAATAATAGCCGACTCTGATGCGGGAGTGGAAGACGTTCCTTTTTTGCATAATTACGACATTTCAGGTTGTTTTTATTGCCCTGTCAAATGCGTTGCTCGGGAATAAGAATTTGACTTTGAATATAACGCAGCTTGCGGGAATTCCGTTTGTCGCCTTTATGAGCGTTCTGCCTGTACTCATTTACGTTCATAAGGAAAATGTTTCGCGGACAGAGCTGACAGTCTATAATTTCCGTTTTGTCAAGACCAAAATTGAAAAAAGCAGAGTGGCGGATGAAAAATTTTGCGAGGGCGGCGTTTATGCCGCGAAAGTCGCTTTACAATGAGTTAGTGATGTGATACGCTGTTGCTGCGGGTAGCCACCCACCCGACATCCTGCCGCACATCCTGTGGTGGGTGGTCTGCCCGTGGCTGCTGAATATCGCGTTACGGAGGCTCGTTGTCAAGCGAACCGTGGAATAAATGCTGTCCGAGTAAAATTTTGAAACGGTTCAAGCAACCTTACGCAGCACGTCACAGCATCCCGAAAACGGCGTAGTATAGACGATTTGCGGTGTTTTGAAATTGTGACTTTGATGCGGACGCAGGTTGTTATACCTGCCGACATATTCAGAGATTCCGTCCCGCAATTCCCGCGGATTTTGATAGTCAAAAATATAAATCCGCTCAGTTTTCAGGCTTCTGAACCATCGTTCTATAGCAATATTGTCCGCCCATTTGCCTTTGCCGTCCATACTTTGTGTTACATGATACTTCACTAAAAGTTGCACATAATCGTCGCTTGTAAACTGCGAACCTTGGTCAGAATTAACAATCGACGGTACTCCGTATTGCTTGAAAGCGTTTTCCAGAGCCTTGATTACCGGAGCGGTATCAAGGCTGTCCGATAGCGTCCAACCAACGATATATCGCGAAAACCAGTCGATAATTGCCGTCAGATACATGTGAGAACCGCCCATTTTGATATACGTGATGTCAATCGCCCAAACCTGATTCGGCAGCCAAATCAACTTATTTTTGAGCAAATACGGCATTTTTCGCGCGTTTTTTTCAGCCTTTGACGTGTTAAAATGCGGATATATCGTGATAATTCGCATTTCGCGCATTAATTCGCTGACAAGTTCACGGCTTACACTCAGACCCTCGTTTTTCAGCAGCGGAACTATTTTGTTGACACCCCATGCTGGTTCGTTCGTGTGATGCCAGTCGATTCTTGCCATCACAGCTTCACGGAACTCGACCGAGTGATAGTTCTTCGGATGAGCAAGATAGTACAAATTTGAACGGTTAAAATCGAGTAATTCGCATTGTTTCCGCACCGATAAAACCTCATCAGTTTCATCTATTATCGCCCTTTTTTCGTCGTTTGGCAACCTCGTCAGATTTTTTTTTGACCCAGTCAAGCTCGTACGTCAGCTGACCGATTTTTGCCATTAATTCATTTTCCCGCTCAGCTGCTTCACGGGCTTTTTCTTCAGCAATCCGTTCATCCTTCGTCACGCTGAACGCACGGTATGCATTTTTCAGAAATTCACGCTTCCAGTTCGACAGAAGTTTCGGCGAAACGCCCTCCCTTGCACCGATTTCTGACAGCGTACTTTCTCCCTCCAAAGCTTCAACGATGAGCCCTGCTTTTTGTTCGGCTGTGTAATTCTTTTGTTTTGACATAGCTTTTTCCTTTCAATTCCTTTATTACTTTATTATGCTATGCCATTCTCTTTTTATTTTTTTTGGTCTGAAAATCTCCTTCTATTATAATTCAGCTATATGGAGCGAAACAATCCATTGATTGAAAGTGATAGCAATATGAGAGAACACATTCAGAACGGCGATGAGCCCGAATACTCGCTGTCTGATTTTATGACGGACTATATCGATGCTGTATCGTCCCTTGCTGTGGGAGTGAGTGCCGACAGGGCTATTCGCTTAAATCAGATAACGTCTACAACAACTTTTCAAAATAGAGATGTGTTGAGGGTTCATTTGCAACCCAAGGCGGGAAAGTATGGTGAATCAATAACTGTTATCGCAAGTCAACAAGAACACTCCTTTGATAAAGATGCTGCGGCGTTGTATGATTACAATGTGTTTTTTTATGAAAGTAACAGAGAAATAATCGCCATTTTTCACCGAAAGGGTATGAGTGGCTGTAAAACTGTATTCTTGGAAACAGCCAACAAGACTTTGCGAAACAAAGGCATTAAATTTGAGATGTCTTTAATAATGCCCTTAAATCGAACATATAACACACAAGGAGCCACACCGTCGAAAATTGGTATTCAATGGCTCGTACCTAAAAAGAAATCAAGTGATATTGCAGATGAGTTAGATGAAACAGATTTTCCCGAATCAAAAAAGAAAAATGAAAAGTGGATTCAAAAATTGGAAATCGACCTCAAACCCGCACAAAGCAGTGGGATAAAGGGTATCATTGAAAGATTTACAGGTGGAGAAATTAATAAACAAACTGCTTTTGCTGAGATAAAGACAAAATGTGTTATTCCCGACAATGTTGACAACTTCAATGATGCCTTTATTCAATATCAAATCGGAAGTCGAAGATTTACTGTCCGTTTTGGAGAAATAGAAAACCAAATCGGAGCATACGATATTACAAACACCCTTAACTCGTCAAACTTCTTAAATTCATTAATATCTAATGCTGATAATTATTATCAGAGAATTGTAGAGGTGTAAATTTGAAAACGGACTATATCTTTTGGGCATTAACCGCTGTATGCTTACTTACAATGCTGTTAAATCGAAAAATAAGTATAGCCAAAATATTCCTTGAACAGTTAAAGGTGTTCAAGGATAACCGAACACATAAAGCATCACCTTGGGACATTTTCAGTTTTATTATCTGCCCCATTGGACTTTCGTGTCTTGCTACCTACCATTACAAATTTGTTATTGAAAAAGACTTTGCCGAAACTATAACGACTGCGTTTTCGTTGATATTCACCCTATTGTTTGCATTTGAGGCGATACTTGTAAATAAGAAGGACAGTGAAAACGCAACGGAGCGAGAAGTAATAAAGGAAACTTTTGTGTCAATTATGTCGGCGTGTGTTCTGTCTTTTGTGGCAACTATACTGTCAATAGTCATCGTATGTGTCGGTAGTGATTGGCTCTTGAAGATTATTACCACAATTATATTAACGCTGGCATTCATTATGATTATGCTCTTACTTCTGATAATAAAACGAACATTCAAGGTTTATATGAGAAGTGATTAAAACCTTGCTATAACCCTCGACAACCGATAATAATAGAAGAAAACTTTGGGAGGAAAAACAATGGCTTCATCTAACGTAGGCTCGAAAATTTGGTCTATGGCAACCGCTCTCCGTGATGACGGGATAGGAAAAAGCGATTACCTTGAACAACTCACCTATTTATTGTTTATAAAAATGGCGGACGAATATTCAAAACCGCCGTGGGAGCGTGATATAGGCATACCCAAAGACTGCGACTGGGATACGCTTAAAAGCAAAAGCGGCAATGAACTCTTTGAGCATTACGAATACACACTTAAAAAGCTCGCAACAAAATCGGGTACATTATCGCAGATTTATACAGGTTCTCAAAACAAAATCTCAACCCCCGCTATGCTTGCAAAAATCATAGAAATGGTTGACGGCGAAGAATGGACGAGTATGTCCTCTGACGTAAAGGGCGATATTTACGAGGATTTACTTGAAAAAATCGCCGCTGATACTAAAAGCGGTGCAGGGCAATACTTTACTCCTCGTGCTTTGATTAGTGCAATGGTTCGTTGCGTTCGTCCACAACCTAATAAAACTGTTGCTGACCCTTGCTGTGGCTCTGGCGGTTTTTTACTTGCGACAAAAGATTTTATTGTTAAGACTTTTACGCAGATGACCGCTCCGCAAAAGAAATTTATGAAGTATCAAATGTTCAGAGGATGGGAGATTGTGCCGTCAACTTATCGTCTTTGCCTTATGAATTTGTTTTTGCACAATATTAGCGACTTTGAGGGAACACCGCCGATTTCCCGCGCGGATTCGCTTCTTGCAGACCCCGGCGACAGGTTCGACTATATTCTGACTAATCCGCCTTTCGGTAAAAAATCAAGCCTAACTTTCACTAATGAAGAAGGTGAACAGGAAGTAGAAGACCGTGTTTATAACCGTCAAGATTTTTGGGCTACGAGCAGTAACAAGCAGCTCAACTTTGTTCAGCATATCAACACGCTGTTGAAAGTCGGCGGAACGGCGGCGGTTGTCGTTCCCGACAATGTGCTTTTCGAGGGCGGAGCGGGCGAAACAGTCCGTAAAAAGCTACTTGAAACTGCCGACCTGCATACTATTTTACGCTTACCTACTGGCATTTTTTACGCGCAGGGAGTAAAAGCGAACGTTATTTTCTTTGAACGCAAAGCGGCAAGTAAGCATACACAAACCCGTGAAGTGTGGATTTACGACTACCGCACGGACGTTAAACATACGCTTAAAAAGAACCCTCTGCGTGAAACTGACCTTGATGATTTTGTGGCTTGCTACAATCCCGAAAACCGCCATAAACGTGCGGAAACTTACAGCGAAGAAAATCCTAACGGACGTTTCCGCAGATTTACTTATGATGAGATTATCGCCCGAGACAAGACAAGTCTTGACATTACTTGGCTCAAAGGCGGTGCAGATGATGACGATTGCACACTTGCCGAAATTCTTGATATTATCAAGGGGAAATCGGCGGCGATTGCCGAAGCTGTCGGGAAACTCGAAACGCTGATAGGAGATGTGGACGAATGAATACAAAGCAGTTACGGCAGAAAATCCTTGACCTTGCTATCCGTGGAAAACTCGTTCCGCAAGACCCGAATGACGAACCTGCAAGCGAGTTGTTGAAACGCATTGCCGTTGAAAAAGCACGGCTTATCAAAGAGGGAAAAATCAAGGCTGATAAAAAGGCAAAGTCAACCCCTGTATCTACCGATAAATCACATTATACGGAGTTGCCGGAGGGGTGGGAGGTTGTTGAGCTTGAAAAACTCTGTGATGTTGTTCGTGGCGGTTCGCCACGTCCCGCAGGGAGTGAGTTATATTATAACGGAGATATACCATTCTTAAAAGTTGCAGACTTGACAAGAGTAAATGGACTTTATGTCGAATATGCAGAACATACAATCAAAAAAGCGGGCTTGAAAAAGACACGGCAAATAGAAAAAGGAACATTACTACTTACAAATAGTGGTGCGACTCTTGGAGTGCCGAAAGTGTCTGGAATAAATGCAACGATAAATGACGGTATTGCAGCGTTTTTATATTTGGATGAGCGACTAATTCCATATTTATACTACTTTTTAGAGTCACAAACAGATAGTATTCGTGGAATAAATCAAGGTATGGGACAGCCGAATCTCAATACAGATATTATTAA
>Ga0209737_10001573_pt1 | contig 16286 bp, 19 predicted proteins | sample TergutCu122P3_FD_187284 | JGI IMG/M metagenome (GOLD analysis project Ga0209737, IMG submission 187284) | Cubitermes ugandensis P3 segment gut microbial communities from Kakamega Forest, Kenya - Cu122 P3 (SPAdes) (version 2) | ecosystem: Host-associated > Arthropoda: Insects > Digestive system...
GCTCTTGGGGGTAGACGCGTATCGCGCTCGCCAAAATGGGCATCTTCGTCGTCAGCGGCGTCGTTGTGGTCGGTCACGTACGAAGTACGCTCCCTTCCACGCCTCCTTGCTTCCTAGAATCTGCACCATTTTGGCGCCGCGATAAAGCTCGTGCGATAAATGTGCATCTTGCATCTTCGTCGTCAGCGGCGTCGTTGTGATCGGTCATGTACGAAGTACGCTTCCTTCCACGCCTCCTTGCTTCCTGGAATCTGCACCATTTCGACGCCGCGACCCTGCCGTCAGATAAGGCGAGTGCGATAGCGGCGCAGGGGGCGCTGCCCCCTTCCGAATCAGAAGACGAGGACGTTTTCGGCGCCGTGTTGCCGAATCAGGCCGTCGATGTAGTTGAGGGCTTCTTTTCGTCGTTCTGTGAAGCGTTCGAGGGATTTGATTTCTTCCCTGGTGGGGTTTGGAAAAAGTCTTGGGTAGACGACATCCGGGTCGAGATCGCGCAGGTTTTGAACGAGTTGTTTGCTAAAACGTTTGACGAGGTTGAGTCTTCGCACGACGCGCGGTGCGTGCCAGGGCGGAAAGGAGGCGTCATTGTCGATGGCGATGATGCCGCCGGCCTGGAAGTGGGCATTGGCACCGTAGTTATCGGGGTCTCCGCTGAATCGATCCCAGTTGTTGGTGAGGAAGTCGATGAGGATGAGGTCGGAGATTTGTTGAAGGATATTCTGGGTGGTGAGTTCGTGGCCTTCGGTCCAGGCGAGAAATTTGGGTTGGAGTCTTTGGCTGGAGGGGCGGCCGCCGGCGAGGAGCTGGTTGAAGAATTGCGACAGAGGGGGGATGCGGGTCGTCTGCATGCCGAGGTATGGCGTCCATGCGGCGGTGACTTCGATGGGGAAGGGTTCGAAAGCGGGGATCCATTCTTTGAAGATGGCGTAGAGGGCGGGCTGGTTGTTTTCGGTTTCCCAGATGAGGTGGACGAACTTGCTTTTGTAGGCGGCATTCTTGGTTGATCTTGAGGCGGCGTAAAGTGTGTGGAAGTCATTCCTTGTGAAGCGGGCGACGGTGCTTTCTGGGATGGCAAAACTGCATTGCAGGATTTCGCAGAGCCGGAAGAAGGCGATGCCGGATCGGTACATGGTTTGCCGCAGATCCTGATCCGGCTTGATGGCAGCGATGGTGGTGTCGTTAACCTGGTATCGGAATGAGACGGTCGATCCTCCGCCAAGGGCGGCAAGGGCATTTTTGCCGTCCGGGCGCAAGTCGGTCACGAAGGCAGCGCCGAAACGAGGGTCGTTGTCGAAAGCTTTCCAGTAGTAAGTTTTGGCTGGATCCTGGGTGAGGGACGGGGAGAATTCTCTTGCGCGTGCTCTTGCGCGTGCAAAATCGCCTTTGAGGAGGAGGAGCGCAAATTCGCGTGAGAGGATGTCGTCAGGAAGGCTGGTGTCGGGATGCTGTGCGTGGATGGCGTGCAGGATGGCCTCAGCATTGTCGAGATGTTTTTTCCGGATGGCATGGTCGATGGCCGCTGTGAGGATGGTCAGGTCGTAGGGGCGGGTATTCTGCCAGAGTTCGTGGAATTGGGTGTTGACTTGCTGAATGGCTTCGTAAGTTTCCTGCAGGACCTGGCGGCGTTGGGCCTCCTCCTGGGCGCGTTGGGCTTCCTCTTGAGCGGCAGCAATTTCCTCTTCGGAGGGGACGTATGGCGCAGGGGGCGTTGGGGATGGGGTGCCGTGTGTGGCGCAGCCCATGAGAGGGAGGCAGAGGAGGAGAAAAAGAGCCAGACGTTGCGAGATGGCTCGCAAGTGCATGGGCATGGTAGGCGGCAGTCGGCGTGGCATCCGTTTATTTTCTCTGAAGCGCAGCGTTTCTAAAGGCGAGCTCGCCCGGTGTGTGACGGCTCAGACTGGAGCGGCATCATAGTTTCGACGCGGCCGGATGGCAAGCATGCATCATCGAAGGCAGATGGATATTGAGTTTATGGCGTGCTATAGGGGGGCGTGTGCGGATTGGCATGGGTCGTCATGAATCGGTCCATGTTTGTTTTTTTCATTGATTGGCATGATGCCGTGGGTTTTGATGCGTGCTTTGAGGAGACGTCCATGATGAAGCGATTGGCTTGGGTGTTGGCGATTGGGATGATGTCATTTGGTATGGCCGGGTGCGGAACGACGTCGGGTGGCGCCGGGGGTGAGGCAGCGGGAGGCACTGCTGCAGGCGTGCAGGCTGCCGGCAAAGCGGCAGGGCAGCGCGCGATATATGAGCGCCTCGATCTGAAATGTGTCGATGACATCCAGCAGTTCATCGTCAAGATGGATGGCACGAGGGAAGTTTTGATGGCGAACGGGCAGCTGTGGTCGATCAGCAAAGACGGCCAGGCGCGGCAGATTCGTGCGCTGCCGGATGCTGCAGGGAACTATGTGCTGATTCCGAGTCCCGAAGTGCTCATACATTATAAGGATGGGCGCGTGATGTTGGAGCATGCTGAGAGCGGGACCGAATTTTTCCGGCTGCAGGGCAATACCGATGACAGACTCGTGCTCTACAGTCATGACTTTGTGGAAATGGCGCTGAGGGACGAAGGGCAGCGGTACAATGTGTGGTTTGCACCGACGCGTTTTTCCGGGATCAAGATGTCTGAGTCAGTGCAGGATTTCATGACGCGCCAGAGTCCTGATTTCAATATGGGCGTTCCTGACAGTGTGGGTGTCGTGCGGAGCATTGCTCTGGGCGGAAACTCGCGTGTGGCAGTGGCCGTTGATAATCCCGCAGACGGGAAGGTGGGGCTTTTGTACTTCCTGGACGGGCATAATGCACCGGGCCGCCTCCAGGCACTTGCCCGCACCAATACGCCTGTCAGGCAGATAGCGATATCGCCGAGCGGCCGCTTTGTGGCTGCTCTGGACACAGAGGGGAATATCCACCTGACCCCAACGGGGGATGATAAGGGGATAAGGATGTTCAGCAAGCTGTATCAGGGGATTTTGAGCATCGACTTTGCAGGAAACGATCTTGTCCTTTTGGGACAGGATTATGTGACGCGCGTGAACAGCCAGACGGGGGATGCTGTCTGGAAGGTGCCGATGAAGATGGACGGGCAGTGCCGGGTTTACGGCGAGCGCGTCTATTGCGTTGCCAAATCAAAAGTCGTAGCTTTGAGCGCCGACAAGGGGGAGTGGCTGGAGGTTTTGGGATTCTCGTCTGATGCTTATGGCCAGCTGCGCCGCGATACCGAAGGGCATGAGGCTCTGAGCGGGACGCTTCAGCCCAGGTGCTTTGGGTTGTAGAATGGCGGGGCATGCAAGTAGAGACAAGGCATGCCTTGTCTCTACGCGGTTTTTTTGAGGGGGCCGCGCCCCCTGCGCCGCTATTGCCGCATGCGGCAATACGCGTCTACCCCCAAAGCGGGGCCTCAGTCGCCGGCCCCGCAACGCCCCCGCTCGCAGGTCGTTGCCCTGCGCTCTGTGGGGGAACAAGTTCCCCCACACCCCCTGCAATGCTGCGCATTGCTTGTGGGTAGAGGGCGAAGCGCATTATTTGGGGCCAGAACGGTTGTATCTTGTGACGGATTTTTGCCAGCGAATGCAGGACAATCTTAACATTTGATAGCTGTCTTTGGGACAGGCAGTCTTGCCTGCGGACAATCGATTTTGGCCCTTTGGAAGTTTTTTCATTTTTGGGGGGCCATTTCCCAGTCCCTGAAGCTAATAAGGTGTGCGATGCCTGAGGCAGTTGTTGGCATAAAGCCAGGCTATTTTCAAACTACAAAAGACTACCTTAAACTACAGTTACATGGCGTTATTTTTCCATTCGAATAAGTCAGGGGTGTGTGCGTTATGAGCAGATGCTGGGGGATAATGGCGAGGTAGTATGTGTAGGTGTAAGTGTAGATATGGTCTGAAACGTTTATGAAATATGTTGCCTAGTTTCGTGCTGGGTGTTACGTCTTATCGTCGCACTTCGGTGTGTTGTTCAACCTTTTTCATGTGTTGGAGATGAAATGGCAGATTTGACGGCTCCCAGGAAATACATCAGTATTTGGTGGTTTGCGCTTGGTTATTTTGCGGCTTATGTGCCATATTCGTTTTTTACGAAGGTGGCGACGGATGGATTGTTGGCGTCGCCATTTGAGATGCCGAAAGATTCGGTGATGGTGAATAGTTTTGAGATTTTGCCGCCGACAATATTGACGGGGGCACTGGTGATGATCACGTTTATCACGGTGATGCGGTGGTGGAAGTACGCGACACAATGGAAGGTTCGTTTGGGCAGCATGGAGATATCATTGCCGCGTCCCCGGCTCTGGACGTTATTGTCTGGGGCGTGTTCGGGTCTGGTTGTGATGACGACGACGCTTGCCTACACGATTGATGGGGTTTCGATTGTGTTTGCGATGTTGTTGATGCGTGGTGGTCTGCTCATCATGTCGCCGATAGTTGACAAACTGAATAAGCGTCATGTGCGTTGGTTTTCGTGGTGTGCACTGGCATTGAGTTTTATGAGTCTTGTGGTGGCGTTTTATGCCAAGCCTGCGCCAGATGGTGCGCGTTTTGCATTCAACATGCTGTTGATGATCGATGTTGTCGTCTATTTGGTGGCATATTTTGGGCGCCTTAGTTTTATGTCCAAACTTGCCAAGAGCGATGATCCGAATAATACGAAGCGGTTTTTGGTAGAGGAGATGATGGTTGCCACACCGACGATTTTTATCGCTCTGTTTGTGGTTTCACTGTTTTACGCTGGTCAGGATGCCACGTCGTTTGTGGGTGGTGTTTATGCTGGGTTTCATCATTTTTGGAATTATCCAGCCTTAATGATAGCCCTGGTGATAGGGATTGGTGTTTGTTCGCAGTTTAGTGGTATTTTTGGTGGTCTTGTGCTTTTGGACAAGTCTGAGAATGCGTTTTCGGTGCCTGTGAATCGTTGTTCGAGCATTATGTCTGGTATTATCGCAACACTGGGTCTGGCATTTTTCTTTGGAACTAAGCTTGCTTTGAGCGAGTTTGTGGGAGCAATCTTTATTATATGTGCGATTCTGTTTTTGACGATTCCGCCACTCCTGGCTAAACGTCGTGCAAAGCGTCTGGCGGAGTGAGTGGGTTGGGTTGTTGAGTTTTGTTTTTGTGGGGGAACCAGTTCCCCCACACCCCCTGCAATGCTGTGCATTGCTTGTGGGTAAGGGGCGAAATGATTCGTTTTTGGCTAAAATTCTCGTCTTTGGGAACAGTTTCTCGCTTGAGATGACGGGTGATTTTTAGAACTCGACGGTCGTGGGATGAGTGGGTTGGGATAGTTTTCACATGGGTTCAGGTGGGGGGCAGGGCAGCCGAGTCCTGATACTGTTTCTAAATCAAATGTTGGCATCCTGAAACCGCCTCGCCCTTCTGGCGTCTCTCCAAATCAGAGGAGGCATGTCAGGGGGGGGTGAGGCATATTGTTGTGGGGAGTCATGGGACTTAGTTTAGGTATTTATAAACCACAAAGTCCTACACTAAGCTGCAATTTAATTGCCAGTCGAAACTACAGACGCCCACACTAAACGACAGTTCGGGTTTTGATGGTTCAGAATATGTGGGAATATGGAGATTATAGGTGTGTGTTAGGGGAGGGTGGTGGTATGTGTAGGTGTAGATTTGGTTGGGAAGAATTTGTGAAAAAAGTTGCCTAGTTAAACTTGGGATGTTATCTATCGCCGTTGCACTTTGGTGCATTGTTTAACTTTTTTCAGTTCTTGCTTGGAGATGAAATGGCAGATTTAACGGCACCCAGGAAACAGATCAGCATTTGGTGGTTTGCATTTGGGTATTTTGCGGCCTACGTTCCGTATTCGTTTATGACGAAAGTCTTGACGGATGGTTTGTTGGTGTCGCCATTTCCCGAGATGACGAAAGATTCGGTGTCGGTGAACAGTTTTGAGATTTTGCCGCCGACGATTTTTGCTTCGGTTGTCATGATGCTTATATTTATTTCGGCCATGCGCTGGTGGAAGTATGCGACGCAGTGGACGCTTCGCCTGGGCGGTAAGGAGATATCGCTGCCGCGCCCGCGGATTTGGACGTTGCTGTCCGGTATTTGTACAGGTCTGGTTGTGATGACGACGACGCTGGCCTATACGATTGAGGGTGTTTCGATTGTGTTTGCGATGTTGTTGATGCGTGGTGGTCTGCTCATCATGTCACCGATAGTCGATACGTTGAATAAGCGTCATGTGCGTTGGTTTTCGTGGTGTGCGTTGGCTTTGAGTCTGGCGAGCCTTTTTGTGGCGTTTTTGGCCAAACCGGCGGCGGACGGTGCACGTTTTGCGTTCAATATGATGCTGATGGTCGATGTGGTGGTCTATTTGGCGGCGTATTTTGTGCGTCTCAGCTTTATGTCCAAGCTTGCCAAGAGTGATAACCCTGATGATACGAAAAAGTTTTTTGTTGAAGAGCAGATGATAGGGACGCCATCCATTTTGATCATCTTGTTTTTGGTGTCGCTGTTCTATTCGGGTCAGGATGCATCGACATTTATTGGTGGAATTTATGCTGGTTTTCATAACTTTCTGCAATATCCTGGCATTGTGGTGGGTTTGGCAATGGCGATTGGGTTTTGTTCGCAATTTAATGGTGTCTTTGGGGGACTTGTTCTTTTGGACAAATCCGAGAATGCGTTTTCGGTTCCTGTGAACCGTTGTTCGAGTATTTTGGCAGGCGTCATGGCAACATTGGCTTTGGCATTTTTCTTTGACAAACCACTTTCTGCGAGCGAGTTTGTTGGGGCAGCCTTTATTCTGTGTGCGATTCTGTTTTTGACGATTCCGCCACAAATATCCAAGCGTCGTGCAAAGCGCTTGGCACAGCGTTCGGAGGGTTGAGACTGAAAAATTTGTACGTTTGCCCTAGCGGCAGTGCAGGCATGTGGTGTCGTGCCACCTGCTTATTTGTATAGAGCGGCGAGACGTTGGGTTATGCTAACTCTCGCTAACATTCGTTACCACCCTGTTACTTAGGGATACCGATTGATGAAAATTATTACCGATTTCGATGGAACATTGACAAACATTCAGTATGAGTATGACTACCAACATAATGTTCTCATGAAATCACTGTTGGAAGTTTGCAATAATGATCAGGCACTGTTGGATTCGATATTTGAGGAAGTTGTTGAGTATGTGGATGCCCAGGGTGATCAGCACGGATGGCAAAGCCATGGCAGGATAACAGCATTCAGTGATGAAGATCTTTTCATGCGTTTGTCTGCTTACATGGCATGTCTTGAAGGTTGGCTCAGGCATGGTCATGGTCGTGTTATACAGATCCATGATCGTGTTAAGGCGCTTGGGCATTCCCTTTCAACGCTGGCAGACCATGCACATCAGGAGATCAACCTGGCGCCGCTATGTGATTTTAATACGCCCGAACCCGAGGCCGTGACAGCCATCCGGTCGCTTCTTGCGCAGGATTATGAGGTTGTCATCGTGAGCAATTCGCCTGCGTCCCGCATTGTTAAGAAGCTTGAGTACGTAGGGCTGAAGCCTGTTGATCACGAAGCGAATCCATCGGCTCAATTCAGAGTGCGCGGGCATGCCGGGAAGTTTGTTTTGGATGTGACACCCGAACTGGTGACATTTGGGAGCAGGCAGGTAGATGTGGCTCGATCGGGGTATCGCGCGATCATTGAGCAGGAGCGTCCGCATGCTATCGTTGGCGATGTTTTTTCTTTGGATCTGGCATTGCCTGTCCACATGTCTTGCCAGGAGCCCAAAGTATATGATGGTTTGCAGCTTTATCTGAGAATGCGCTCCTATACGCCGCAGTGGGCAGTTGACTGTGCGCTGAATCCACCTTCAGAGGCGGCGGCTACGCTGGGTTTGTTGAATCATTACACGGATTTGGAGTCTCTGCTTCGCAGGAATCGCTAGTGTGTTATTCGTTCCGGGCGTCGATGACTTTGACACGGCAGGTCATGTCAAACTCGATGCCCTCGGGAAGGACATGTGCACTGAGCCAGACACGAAACGCTTCTCCGACATGGGCGTTGGTCATGACATCCTGCCAGATGCCCAGACTGTCGCTGATGAGCATTTCATGGTGATCCGGGCGCAGGCGACTTGCTTCAATGAGTTCGCCTGTGAGGCTTTTCCAGCAAGTCATGTCGACATGGATGATTTGACCGTGTTTCAGAATTTGATCGCTTGGGCTTGACTGGGATAGAAACCAGATGCCATCCATGAGTGGCATAAGGTCGGCAGGAGGTGCGAGGTCGGCGGGTGGGTCGAGTATTTCGATGATTTCGGTGAGCCAGAGATCTTCGACAACATCAACTTCGCCGTGCCAGACGTGGGCGGGAATCCAGATTCGGATATGTGTGCCAACAGGCATATCGAGGAAACGCTCGTAGTGCAGGGGATCGGTGCGGGCAAGTTGTTCGTTGAGCAACAGGAGGATCCCGTCGCTGGCTCGGCTGCTCTCAAGGATCTCGCCGGTGCTGCGCCAGCGCGTGGCATGAAATCGGATGACCTGGTTGGGGTTAGGCAATTTTCCCTCCCCCAGTTCAACCAATCGCCAGGATGCGCCCTGTGATGTCGTAGATGCATCAGGGGGGGAATGGGCCACATCGGGCGGGGCATTATAGCTTTCGTTGACACCGAGGAGTGAGATTTCCCAGATGCGTGTCCTTGACTCGCCCCAGACCCTTACCGTTTCTCCAATGCTCATCAAAGACAGAATTTCTTCGAGGAACGGGGTTGAATGCCACATCGCCAGGGTGGCTTTGCTTTCGTCGACGATGGTGCCGGTGGCATCCCGGATGAGGAAATGCACGTCGACAGCGGCCTGTTGCGGCGGTTTGCTGCCGGTGGGCGGCGAGAGAACGATGTAGGCATAACCCAAGGGAGAATGATGGGCATCCGTTGGGATCATCATGGAGTCGCTGACGATGGGGGGAATGGCGTCGAGCGGGGTGATGTCGCATTGAGTCGAAGTGTATGCGCAGGCAGTGAGAGGGAGAAGGGCGAGAAAAGTCAGACGAATGGGAAGCATGGCGTATGAGTGAAGTTTGGCTTTAAAGTTTGGGTCATGGGTTCGAGCATCATCGAATCCACTTTGAGCATATACAGCCAAGCGCCGGAACGCCCAATAGAATTTGCCTCTTAGGTGTGATGCAGCAGCGATGGCGGCGGATAGCGCGGTATATTTGAGTGTCTGCTATGAGGCAGTTGAGGGGAATGGCTGTTTTACTTGACAATGGACCATGTTGCGACTAACGGGTGGCGGGTGCAGGGGGGAGTTTCAGATAGTGAATTGCGAGGTGAAGGGATGGATACGACATATTTGGTGATTGGTGCCGTAGTGGTCACTTTGATTGTCATCGGTTTTACGGTGTTTCGCAATAATGCCATGTCCAAGGCGGTGGCGCTGGCGCGTAAGACGAAGGATGTGACACCTATTGTGGCCGAGATCGACAAAGATCCTAAAGCGGATCTTCCAACGGTGTTTAATGCGACCATCAAGCCCCTGTGGGATGCCTATGAGCGTGAGTTGGCCTGCGATCTCATCAAAGTTCTGCTTGAACGCAAGGATGATGCGCCAATTTCCCAGTACTGGCTTCGTCAGGTGCTGGAGGTCGAGCCTGACTTGGCGCGGAAATCGTTGGGTGAGGCGTTCATTATGGCACATGTGCGTGCAGAAGTTGCAGCGCAGTGTGGCAGTTGCCGTGGTTCATGCGGATCGTGCAAATAGGTCATGTCTTGGCCCTGGGCATCAAAGCGCTTGACATGGAAAGTAACCTTGCCTAGAATTATCGGCGCTTGTCCGAGTGCTTTTCGGCCGCGAAGCCCTTGGCCGAAGTCTCGTAGGTTTGACAAGTGTTAACTCTGACAACGATAGGAGAAAGGTTTTGGAAAGTAAATCGCGTGAATTAGGGCCACTTCAAGTTGCCGTCGAGGGTTCGAATCTGAATCGTGCCATCAATCAGCTCAAGCGTCATATGGCTCGCGAGGGCGTGATGAAAGAACTCAAGCGACGTCGTCATTATGAGAAGCCGAGCATCATCCGCAAGCGCAAGCAAAAAGAAGCTGCGCGTCGCCGTCGTAAAGAAGCTCGCCGTCGTGCCCGTTTTGTGTAAAATGCATTTCCTTTAGATTGAAGATATCATATTTAGATTCGCTATGTGTGAACGCACCCAGATTTGGGTGCGTTTTTTTATTCTTGCATGTCGTTCTTCATCCCCTTGCAGGTATTCACAGCCAATCGTCGTCACAGGAGTTGCGTGTGGCGTAAATGCAGGTGGCACTGGCCAGACAGTTTTCAACACATTCTGCAACGTTTTCCTGTGTTTCTGTCATTTGGCACACAGAAGCACAGGCATCAGCCTTGGCACGTGTTTTGGCAGAATTGAGGTCATCTTCCAGCGTGTCAACGCTATTAAAATAGACAGTCATTCTGTTGCTGGTCACATCTTTGCCAAGATACTCAATTTTACACTCGACATCGGGGAGAGCAAAACACGCCCAAGCCTGGGCTGGTGCGAGCGAAGCAACCAGTATTGTGAAGAATATGGCACCTATAGTAAGTTTCATTCTGGACTCTCCTCGCAAGCCATCAACAACACCATTCTTTAGTATATCATATTTCAAAGATGCATGCAAAGTTATCTGTCACGAAGTCATTGACAAATCACTGTCATTGTTTCAGAAGTACATTGGGGTAGTTTAGCCCATACTGGGTTTGAGATGGGAGATTTGGATGGCACTGTCAGAGATTTATCGTCACGTATTTGACACTTTGCGTGGACGTTGGTTGACATCGTATTGTGTTCTCTTTGTCTGGGCGCTTGCCTATTGTGGGGTAGCCCTGATCGGGGAGCAGCTGCACTGGCTGGCAAGTCTCGCAGTTGTCTGGGCTATGGCAGGGGTTGTGTTTTATAGTGCTTCAAATATGTTTTTGCGCCTCTCACGCGATTCGGAAGGGGCATCGGTGTTTTCGGTGGCATGGCTTGGGTTTGGGGCGGCTTGGCGGTCGACGCGGCTTGGGTTCATTTTGATGCTGCTGTATTTCATCTATGTGGCGGTGCTGACACTTATTGTGTATGTGCTGTTTGTGCCGATATTAATCAAGCCAATCCTGATGCTTAGCCTGATTCTGATATTTTCGATGGTTGCGGGTGGCTGGCTTTGGACTTCATTTGTGCTTGCACCATACTATTTGCACGATCGACCAGATTTGGGTGCGCTCAATGCGGTTCGTCAGGCTTATGTCGATGTGCGGGGCTACCGTCTGCAACTGCTCAAATGTGACCTGCCCGTCATGCTTGCCATGGTGGTTTTGTCAGTTTTGCCGCTTATGTGGATGAAGGGTAGTTCTGACGGCATGGAGAGGGCATCGGCGCCGGAAGATATGGCCGTGCAGGCAGAGGCTTTTGAGTATGGTCGCAGGGTGAGCTATGACGAGCTGCGTGCCATGGATGTTCAGGGGATGCAGAAGGATCAGTTTGTTCGGGAGATGTTGGCGTTTCGTCAGCAGGAGGAGGCTTTGCCTTCTGATGTCGCGTATGATGAGAAAGCTGGACATTGGGAGGCGATTTTGCAGCAGATAGAAGGATCTGGCATGAGTCAGCGCTCGCTTCGTATGCTTGTCGTCTATGCTATTTTTATGTTTCTGGTGAATATTCTTGGCATGATGTTGATTCTTGCGGTTCATGCGGAGTTTTATCGCCACCTTTCGATGGATAGAGAGGCACCCGGTGGCGAAGAGACGGGAGGTGGTCGTTTGGGCGGCGCGGGAGGCGGTGGTGGTGGGTTTGAACCTGGCGGACCTCGCCGGTGTATGAGCGTTGACCTCGACAGGCATGCCTCTTTGGACTTAGATGGCCAGATAAACGCAGATGGGCGACAGATCGATAACAGTCTGGGGCTTGAGGATATGTCGGACTTTATGCCGGAGGTAAAGTCGTTGCCGGACGATCATGGGATTCATGATGCGCTGGCTTCTATATCGGAGATAAAGTCGTTGCCGGATGAGCACAGGATTAACGATGCGCTGGCTTCTATGTCGGAGGTAAAATCGTTGCCGGATGAGCATGGGATTAGTGCCCTGGCTTCCATGCTTGAGGCAGGGCTGCTGTCACCAGAGCCTGTGCGAAAGCATGGTTCTGTGCGTGAAGGGACAGATCCTGGGTTCAGGATTAATTTCTAAACAGTGTTTTTTATTATTTGCGCCGGTCATGGTTTGTGCAGGCGGCAGATTGCCGTAGATAGCGGGCGAACACAGTTCGCCCCTACTTGTTATGCTATGCATGATTCGCTACAGTTCAGTTCGATGGGCAAAGATGCTGGATTTCGCTGGGCATTATGCCTGGCATTGATTTTTGGAGAAATGAGCGATGATGGATCGAAAAGAAGTTAAGCTTTTGATTCTTTTTCTGGCCGTTGCGGCGAATAGTGGGTGTGGTGGCAGCGATTATGCTCTTTATGGAATGCCGTCGATACTCCGTTGCTGTGGGAAAGAGTACAAGGGTGGGGATCCCAATCTTAATTCTTGCCTTGAGTTGGAAGCTAATAATCAATGTGACGTCGCTTTATGTTGCGGCAAGACGTATTCATCTAAAGATGATCTCGACTACATGGCTTGTATAAAAGAAGCAGCGGATAATGGCTGTCCAGAGGTGACGCTTTATGGTCCGCCGGTGGATCAGCAGTCGGAATAACGTGCATCTTCGCTCACACCCCTGCGATACGAAGTATCGCAGGGGTGTGTGGGGGAGCAATGCTCCCCCACAAAATAATTCATAATGTGATATTTTGCAGTTCCTTGAATTGAATTTGCAGTCCGAGAGGGAGATCCTGGATGCCGTCACGTGTTGAGGTTTGGCAGAGCCAGATCCATTCTTCGATGAACCAGAGTGCCAGGAGGATTTGGGGGGATTGTGGGAGGACGAGGTTTTGGGGGAAGTGTTGAGGAATGGCGGTGAAATTTTGGATGCGCTGTGCCAGGCCGCGCGGGGCGTGTGTGCGCAGTTGGTAGGTGAGGTAATCGTAGGCGCTGGCGCGCGGGGCGGCATCTTCGAAATCGATGAAGATGGGGTCGGGATTGTCGTTTCGGGCGAGGATGTTGCCGGGCTGGAAGTCGCCATGGGTGAGGGAGGTTTGGATGGTTTGGGTGAGGCGGAGGTTTTTTTCGGCGCAGTTGTAGAGCGTGTCGAGGCGATGCAGGTTTAGCCCGCCGAATTTTTTGATGAGTTGTGCTTTTGCGGCTTCGAATTGAGTTCGTTTTTGTGAAAGATAGTGTGCCGATGCCAGGTTGATGGTGTCGATTTGGTGTAGTTTTTGGAGGCACTGGAAGGCTTTGGCTTCGGCTTTGTGCTGAGCGATTCTGTTGAGGCGATTGAGCGGGAAGGCGTTTAGGAGCGGTTCGGTGAAGGCGTCATTTGGCAGTTGCTGGCATGGCGGGATGAAGGAGAGCGAGGGGGAGAGGCGCTGTCGGAGCTGGATTTCGTTTTGGATGCCCTGGGCGGAGAAGTTGTGTTTTGGGGTGACGAGGATGGTGTTGTGCAGGAAATCGAAGGTGCGGAAGCGCTGATTGCCCGGCATGATCATGAGGCAGGAGGCGTTTGGGATGGGGCTTGAGAGTTGGAAGGCGGGGCGCAGTGCGGTGCGGAAGGGTGTGGGGGAAGTGAGGAAGGCGAGGGCGGTTTTTTGGATAAGGGCACGGCGCGGCTGTGGCGAGTTTGCGTAGAGTGCGTGCAGGAATTGGCGTCCTTTTGGACAGAGGTTTTTCGTGGCGTAGACGCTCAGGAGTGGGTGTACATACCATTGCTGCGTGTCTTCTTTGGCGTGTTGATCGAGGATGACGGCGCCGGGTGCCAGGTGCTGCAGAATGGCATTGAGGGTTGAGGTGAGCGCGTCGTCGTAGTTTTCTCGCACTTTGAGCTCGTGTATTTTCATCGACAAGCCTTGGGTATGGGGTCAAAAAAAGCACCCTGCCGCAAATCGCGGGAGGGTGCCTGTGATATTAACCGAAATCTTTGGGATAATCAGCTTTCGGAGATAGCCTCTGTTGGGCAGGAGTCGATGCAGGCCATGCACTCGACACAGGCACCGGCATCAATAGCGGCGATGGCATCGTCGCCGACCTTAATGGCTTCTGTGGGGCAGCTTGATTCGCAGGCAGCACAACCCACGCACTTTTCAGCATCAATGACTGGGATCGCCATACTCTTTTCTCCTTAAATAAGTCGCAGATAACGAGACGAACGCCACGCCCTGTTTGACGGGCAGGCGTGGGGGTAGTAACACTGGTCGAATGCCATTTCAATCGATTTTGTTTTGGGGGAGCATTGCTACCCCACGAAAAAAGAAAAAAGAAAACCGGGCGTCACAAATCTGATTTCGTTGGCATCATTTGGTGTGAGGTATTGGAGGGTGGCGGTCGAGGTATTTTTGTGCGGAGTCGAGAAATTCGCGAAGGTCGAGCTGGTACTTTTTTTCGTAGATTTTGGCTTGCAGTGCCATGTCGATTTTGTCTGCGATGTGGGAGAGGCGCGCTTGTGGGGTTTGGTTTGCCTGGTAGCGTTGGAAGGCTGTGCTCAGGAGATGGGCAGAAGGGGGAGGGAGGGGTGCAAGGAGGGTTTCGAGGGCGAGGGTTTCGAGGTTGTTTTTGTGCATTGTGGAGATGTCGTCGTGTGGAGTGAAGTCGCCTGTGATGATTTCGGGGAGGTCATGGACGATGGGAATGGCGTATGGGGGGAGGGATATTTGGGGAGTCAGCAGACGCGTCAGCAGTGTGGTGCCCCATGCGTGGTCGGCGATGGTTTCGGTGTGATGGGGAGGAGGATGTTGAGCGTTTGGAATGACGCGCCGCCATCCGGCACGGTACAGGTTGAGGGATTGGGTAAATGGTTTGAGGTATGTCTGGATGGTTTTGGTGGTGGGGTCGGGCGTCGTGAGCAACAGGCTTTGGACGATGCTTGTGGCAAGGTTGAGGGCATTTTGGACTTGTATTGAGGGATGCAGGAGGTTGTGCTGGAGGGTGAGGAGATTGTCGTCGTGGGGGATTTGGGGGCACAGTTTTGGGAGGAGGTCGTGGGGGATGATGGCGAGATCGATGGCCTGGCAGAGGGTTGCTTCGTCAAAATCCTGGTTCATCAGGAGGAGGGTCAGGGTTGTGAGGTGGGCATGGGCAGCATTGGTGATGCGTGTTGTGGGGTGGAGGTGGTCTTTCAGGCTGTAGGTATCTTGCAGAATTTTTGCGGCGGGGTGTTGGAAGAAAGTGTCGAGTTTTTGGGTGAGTTTGAGGAGGGGCGTCATGGTGGGATAGTTGTTATGTTAATGGCTTGCGTGTCAGAGGGTGAGGTGATTAAAGGGCGTCGTTTGTGTGTTGGCCATTGGGCTGTGTGTCTTAGAGCGTTTTCAAAGTCACTATATGTCCTCTTGCCTCGGAGCCGCAAACATAAGCAGATTGCTTCTCCCCTGTATGCCATGTGGGGTATGTGGTCACAAACGATGCTCTTTGCCGCTTTACCCACAAGCCATGCGTAGCATGGCAGGGGGTGTGGGGGAACAAATTCCCCCACATAAATAAGAAAACCAGGAATGGAGGTCATGTTGTTGAGAGAAAAATGCTCGATGCCGTCGTTGTGCGATGCCGTGTGGCGGATGGCGGAGGTGGATGAGGCTTTGGCGTTATCGATATCGCGTGAGCATGGGGTATCGCTGCCGTTGGCGCGTTGTCTGGTTCGGCTTGGTCTGGAAGCGGGCGAAGAGGTGGGGGCATTTTTATCGCCGGGGATGTCGGATTTGCATGATCCGTATTTGATGCATGGGATGCGTGAGGCGGTGTCTCGTTTTCGCCAGGCAATAGAGGGCAGGGAGTCGGTTCGCGTTGTGACAGATTACGACGTGGATGGGACGATGAGCTCGTTGATTTTGCAGAGTGTGCTGAGGCTGTGTGGTCACACGCTGTTAAGCTATCACATTCCCGATCGCAGGCAAGAGGGGTATGGTTTTACGCTTTGGGCGGCCCGGCGTGCGGTTGAAGATGGGGTGCGTCTGATTGTCACTGCGGACATCGGGGTGAGGGATGAGGAGGCGATTGATTTTGCGCAGAGTCATGGTGTGGATGTCATCGTCCTTGATCATCATCTGCCGCAGGGTGCGGGTGTGCCTGCGCGTGCGCACTCGGTGTTGTGTCCGCCGCAGAAGGCGTGTGGGTATCCGAATAAATCGCTTGCGGCGTGTGGAATAGCGCTGAAATTTGCTCAGGCGATGCTGTCTGCGCATGCCAAATGCGAGGCAATGTTGTTGAGCATGATGAAGC
>Ga0209737_10001574_pt1 | contig 16278 bp, 14 predicted proteins | sample TergutCu122P3_FD_187284 | JGI IMG/M metagenome (GOLD analysis project Ga0209737, IMG submission 187284) | Cubitermes ugandensis P3 segment gut microbial communities from Kakamega Forest, Kenya - Cu122 P3 (SPAdes) (version 2) | ecosystem: Host-associated > Arthropoda: Insects > Digestive system...
AGGACTATTAGACAGATTTTTGTCTCTACCGGCCTCAAAGGCGTCGTTTTTAGTAGGGCATACAATTTCAGCGCTGGTTCGCAACACAATATCTGTTATTATAATGTTTGGGGTTGCATTTTTAATGGGATTTAACCCGCAGGCAAATTTCGTGCAGTGGTTGGCGGTCGTAGGTATATTAATCCTGTTTATGCTGATTATGACATTGCTTTGTATATTTTTCGGATTATTAGCAAAAGCGCCCGAGAATGCAAATATGGCCCAGCCGTTAACGCAGATACTTGTATTCTTATCAAGCGGTTTTGTTCTGACCGAAAAAATGCCCGATGGGTTAAGTCATTTTTCTAATTATCAGCCTATAACGCCGATTATTGAAACGCTGCGTTCTTTATTTTTCACCGGAACTGCCGGCGACCGTTTTTTAGAAGCGATACTTTGGCTTGCGGGACTCTTGATTTCTTTTTATGTTCTCTCATATTTGGCGTTTAAAAAACGCGTTGTAAGAAAGTGATAACTAATGTTGCAGATGAATAACCGTCAAAACTCGGAATGCGAGATTCTTTTAGCAGATGAATTTATTTCGTCTGCTTTTATTTTATTCAAAAAAACATTATTCTAAGGGCCAATTCAAACCTTGAGAAGTTGACAAAAAAAGCCGGATATGGTATGCTTTTTAGGAATTTTAAAAATCGGAAAGTTTCATTAAAGAGTTTAAAATATTATGATATTCGACATACATACGCATTGTTTTTTAGATAAATTAGCGGCGCATGCTATAGAGTCGCTTTCGACGAACTCAAAAGGTATTTTAGCATACACCGACGGAACTTTACGCGGAACAATTTCAAAAATGGACGAAGCGGGAATTTCGGGCTTTGCGGTTTTAAACATTTCGGTAAGTCCGCGGCAGCAGAAGAATGTTAATGATTTTGCGATTAAAATAAATAATTATTTAAACAGGGTAGTCGCTTTCGGTTCTGTGCATCCGTTTTCTATAAACGCTATAGAAGAGATTGACCGATTGGCTGCCAGCGGCATAAAAGGCGTGAAATTTCATAATGAGTATCAAAATTTTGATATAGACGATGAAAAAGCATATCCGGTATATGAGCATTGCTTTAAGAGCGGCTTATGTGTGATTTTTCACGGAGGCATAGATTTAGGTTTTGACACCCCATTGCGCGCAAGCCCTAAAAAGGCAAAAAATGTTGCAAAGACTTTTAAAAATTATAAATTTATAATGGCGCACTTTGGGGGATACGGATGCTGCGGGGATGTTTTAAAATATCTGTGCGATTGCGAGAATGTATTGGTTGACACTTCGTTTTTCAGGGATTTAGCCACTAGCCGCGTTGCGCAAACAATTATTGATAATTTCGGTTCAAAGAGAGTGCTTTTCGGTACCGATTGCCCCTGGGCGGACCCAAAAGAGTCGGTTAAAAAAATAAACGCGCTAAATTTAAAAACGCCGGAAAAACAAGATATTTTTTATAACAACGCTAAATGTTTGCTGAATTTACAAAATTAGATTATAATTATAATGATATAATCTAAAATTTAATTTTTATTGAAGGTTTTTTAAAAGATGGACATTAATTTAAGATTATCCGAAGAATTCAAAATTTCCAAAGTTAATGCGGATAACATAGTTGGGCTTATAAACGACGGTAACACAATTCCTTTTATTGCGCGCTACCGTAAAGAGGCGACCGGAAACTGCGACGACCAAATTTTGCGCGAGTTTTCCGAGCGTTTAACTTATTTGACAAATTTAGAAAAAAGAAAAAGCGAAGTAATAAAATCAATTACCGAACAGGGAAAAATGACCGACGAAATTATGCAGGCCCTTGAGCGCGCCGAGACAATGACCGAGGTTGAGGACATTTATCGCCCGTTTAAACCTAAGAAAAAAACGAGGGCGTCGGTGGCTATAGAAAAAGGCTTGCAGCCCCTTGCCGACATTATTATTGCGCAAGCTAACACTAAAGCCGAGATATTAAATTTTGCTAATAATTACATTAATTTAGAAAAAGGTGTTAAAACGCAAAAAGAAGCGTACGACGGCGCATGCGACATAGTTGCCGAATATGTTTCCGACAATGCGGAAATCCGTAAAAAATTGCGCGCAACCGTTAATAAAAACGGCTCAATATCTTCTAAATACAATCCTAAGACAACGGCCAAAAATTATAAGGTATACGAAATATATTTCGATTTTGAAGAGGCTGTTAATACCATTCCCTCACATCGTATTTTAGCAATCAACCGCGGAGAGGCCGAAGAGGTGCTAACCGTAAAAATAGAATTTAACGACGAATTGGGAATCAGAATCTGTTTTTCCAATATCAGAGTCAATAATTGCAAGTGCGAGGATGTCCTTCTTGATATTTGTGCGGATTCTTACAGCCGCTTAATCTTCCCGTCAATTGAAAGAGAGGTCAGAAACGAATTAACGGAAAAAGCGTCCGAAGCCGCTATTTCCACATTTGAAGTAAATTTAAAACAGCTTTTACTGCAGCCGCCGATAAAAGGAAAAGTTACCCTGGGTTTTGACCCGGCGTACAGAACAGGCTGCAAAATTGCCGTTGTCAATGAGTTCGGAAAAGTTTTGGATACCACTGTCGTTTATCCTACGCCGCCGCAAAATAAAGTGGAAGAGGCAAAAGAAGTTTTGAAAAAACTTATTGATAAATATAAAGTAGATATTATTTCCATAGGCAACGGGACAGCAAGTAAGGAGTCGGAAATTTTTGTAGCCGAGCTTATCAAAGAGCTTAACAGAAAAGTTTCCTATATGGTTGTTAACGAGGCGGGTGCGTCGGTTTACTCCGCGAGCAAATTGGGAGCCGAGGAATTTCCGGATTTTGACGTGTCGCTTCGAAGCGCTGTCTCCATTGCAAGGCGCCTTCAGGACCCTTTGTCGGAGTTATGTAAGATAGAACCTAAGTCGATAGGCGTCGGGCAGTACCAGCACGATATGCCTAAAAGCAATCTTGAAACCGCTTTAAACGGTGTCTTAGAAGACTGCGTAAACTCGGTAGGCGTAGATGTCAACACGGCAAGCATGTCCCTTTTAAGCCGTATTGCGGGCTTAAACGCAGGCGTTGCAAAAAATATTATCGCGCATCGCGAAAAAAACGGCGCGTTTATCGAACGCTCACAATTGAAGTCTGTTAGTAAACTCGGCGACAAAGCGTACACGCAGTGCGCCGGCTTTTTAAGAATTCCAAAAGGTAAAAATGTTTTTGATAACACAGCCGTGCATCCTGAGTCGTACGACGCGGCAAAAAAACTTTTAAAGCTTTTTAATTACGACGACAACGATGTTTTGAATAATAAAATTTCCGACTTAAAAATAAAGGCGGAAACATACGGGCTTGAAAAAGTTGCGGGCCTTTGCGGAATAGGCGTTCCGACGCTGTCCGATATTATAACCGAAATTTTAAAACCCGGAAGAGACATCCGCGACGATTTGCCGCCGCCCATGCTGCGCTCGGATATTTTAGATATTAAGGATTTAAGGCCGGGAATGGAATTAAAAGGTACGGTGCGAAATGTTATTGACTTTGGCGTTTTTGTTGATATAGGAGTACACCAGGACGGGCTTGTTCATATTTCCGAACTTTGCGACCGCTATATAAAGCATCCCCTAGAAGTTGTAAAAGTAGGCGATATAGTAACCGTCAGAGTTTTGAGCGTGGATTTAAACAAAAACCGTATAGCGCTGTCGTTAAAGACAAACAAAAAAGTTGATAGCGCTATTTAAAATAGATCTTAACAATTTGAAAATTTTTAAAAATGTAAAAGGAGAGTTATTATGACAACATTTGAAAAAGTGCAAAACATGCTAAGCGAGCAATTGCAAATTGAAAAAGGTAAAATCAAGCCCGAATCGGATATCCTGCGCGATTTAAACGCGGATTCTATTTCATTATTCTATTTAGTAATGAGTATTGAAGAAGAATACAAAGTTTCCATCAGCGACGAAAAAGTAGCGCAGCTTAAAACGGTTAAAGATGTTGTAAGCTATATTGATTCCATCAAAAAGTAGGTTTGTTTATTAAAAAGATTGTCATTAAAAAAAGCCGTTTGTTCTGCCTTTGAACAAACGGCTTTTTTTGCTTTTGAAAGTTATTTGCAAACTAAACGGAACGGTATATCTATTGAGTATAGATATTTGGCTAAAATATTTAATGTCCATACTATTCCTATCCTAATTTATTTTTCAAACGCGGGGGTTATGTCGTACTCTTCGTCCGACAACTCGCTGATAAACAGCGCGCGGATATACCCGCGTGAAAATTCGGTTGAATGGATAAAGAAATCGTTTTTATAGTAAAACTTAACCAAGTCCGTATTCTTGGAATTTGTATGAAGGCAGACGGCTTTTATGTTTTGATTTTTGCATAACGACAGCGCGTGCTTAATTAAACTTGTGCCGATGCCGGAATGGCCTTCTTTCGGGTCTACGGCAAATCTATAAATGTAGGCTAAATCATCCGAGAGTCTGCAAAACCTAATGCAGCCTATAACTTTCTCATCCGTTAGCGCCACATAGACATTGTTGTATTTAACATCCGATAAAACATCTTCGTATGTTTCGGTTAGCGCTTTTAACGGGATATTGCCGTTTAATTGTTTTTGATAATTCTTGAATGCGTCCTTTGTAACTTTCAATATATCTTCAATATGTTTTTTTTCTGCTTTTATAATATCCATTTAACGATCCCTTTGGTCTTTTAATAATAAGTAAAGTATAGCTTTTTGAACATGAAGACGGTTTTCCGCCTGGTCAAAAATTATGCTTTGCGGGCCGTCCATAACTTTTGCGGTTACTTCTTCGCCTCTGTGCGCGGGCAGGCAGTGCATAAATACAGCCGTTTTTTTTGCGGCTTCCATTGTCGCTTCGTTAACCTGATAGGGCATAAGCCGCATGCGTTTATCTTCAAATATTTCTTGTCCCATACTGAAAAACACATCGGTATACAAAACATCGGCATCTTTTGCGGCATGGAAAGGGTCTTGCGTTATTGTAACTTTGCCGTATTTTTTTGCGTCCATTATAAATTGATTACTGGGCTCATAACCTTTCGGGCAAGCAACGGCTATTTCCATTCCGCATTTTGAGCAAGCGGCAAGAAGCGAATTAGCAACATTGTTTCCGTCGCCGAAAAACGCCAACTTCAAACCTTTTAAAGTTCCGAACTTTTCCCATATTGTCAAAACATCGCATAAAGCCTGGCAAGGATGGCATAAATCGGTCAGCCCGTTAATTATGGGAATAGTTCCGAAATTGGCCAAATCCTCGACATCCGACTGTTTAAAAGTTCTTATCATTATGGCGTTTATAAAATAACGCTCTAAAGTTTTAACAGTGTCGTGTATAGTTTCGCCTCTGCCTAACTGAAGGTCGTTTGACGATAGGAACAACGATTTTCCCGAAAGCTGGGAAATCGCCATTTCAAAACTTACTCTTGTTCTTGTAGAGCTTTTTGCAAAAATCAGCGCAACGGTCTTGTTTTCCAAATAAGTTAACCTTTCACCAGCCATGAGCTTTTTTTTGAGCGTTTTTGCCGTATGCAAAATTTCAAAAATTTCCTCGGGGCTATAAGTTAATAGTGTTAAAAGATGTTTGTTTTCTAATTTTCCGGTTGAGGTATAGTTGTTAATATCTAATTTAAAACCCATAAAATTCTCCGTTTTTATTTACATTTTCATGTAAGCGATTTTAATATAATTGTTTGGGGCAGTCTTTTTTCAATTTCCCGCAAAACTTCTTCCAACGCAATAATCATGGCGTCAATTTCGTGATACGAGATAATAAGCGGGGGAACAAAGCGCAAGGTATTACTTTTTACACAGTTTATTACAAATCCTTTTTCAAGCATCATTCTTACAATGTCCTGGCCTTTAACTTTAGGGTCTATAGCGACTCCTACCATAAGTCCCAATCCTTTTGCTTTTTGCATAAATCCGAAATTCAGATTATCAAGTTTTTGAATCAGGTATTCGCCTTTTTGCGCTGCTTCGGCAATTAAGTTTGTGGCGCGCAAACGGTTTACAACAACCTTTGCGCATTCGCACGCCAAGGGATTTCCGCCGAAAGTCGAGCCGTGGTCGCCTGCTTTAAAGCCGAATTCACATACTTTTTTATTGGCAAGAACCGCTCCTATGGGAATACCGCCGCCAAGGCCTTTTGCTAAGGTTATAATGTCGGGTTGGAAGTTGAAGTTTTGATAACCGAACATTTTGCCCAAGCGGCCCATTCCGGTTTGAATTTCATCAACGATAATCAGCGCATTTTTTTCTTTAGCTAAAACTTGAATTAAATCCAAAAATTCCTGCTTTACAACATTAATACCGCCCTCGCCTTGGATAACTTCCAAAATTACCGCGCAGGTATCGTCGGTTATGGCTTCCTTTATATTTACTAAATCGTTAAACGCAACATATTTAACTCCGCCAATAAGCGGTTTAAAAGATTCGTGCATTTGCTCTTGTCCGGTTAAAGTAAGAGCGCCCATTGTCCGTCCGTGGAAGGAGTTATACATTGAAACAATTTTAGATTTGTCTATGCCTTGAGCATAAAAATATTTGCGCGCTAATTTTATAGCGGCTTCAACGCTTTCCGTTCCGCTGTTGCACAGAAAGCCTTTTTCAAAATCGGTGCCGTACAGTAAATTGTATAATAATTCGGTTTGGCTTAAAGTGTAGAAATGATTGCTTACATGCATAAACTTTAGCGCTTGTTGATAAACGGCATTTGTCAATTCAATGTCGCCGTATCCTAAACTGTTGACCGCAACGCCCGCTAAAAAATCGGTGTATTCTTTACCGTTAATATCGTATAATTTGCAGCCTCTTCCGCTTACAAAACAAACATCCTGCCGATTGTAAGTGGGGAAATGCAGATTTTTTTCTAATGTTTTTATTTGTTCAAGATTCATATAAATACCTTTAAATAATTTTATTAATCACCAGTAACCATGGTGCCTATGCCGGTATCGGTAAATATTTCCAGCATTATCGGATGGTGTATGGTGCCGTTTATAATATGAGTACGCTTTATTCCCGCTTTAATTCCGTTAATACATGCTTCGACTTTGGGAATCATGCCGCCGCTTATTTGACCTTTTTTAATCATATCGTGAATTTGTGAAATCGTAATTGAAGCAATCAACGATTTCGGGTCTTTTTCGTCGCGCCGTATGCCGTCGACATCGGTTAAAAAGATTAACTTTTCCGCTTTTAGGTTTTTTGCAATTTCCGATGCCACCGTGTCGGCGTTAATGTTATAACTATTTCCAAAATTGTCGGAACCAACGCTTGCTATTACCGGAATATACTCGTCGTTTGCCAAAAGATTTAAAAGATTGGTGTTTACTTTAACAATTTTCCCGACATATCCGTAATCAAATTCGCCGTTCATTTTTTCAACGGTTATAACTTTTGCGTCAATTCCGCTTATCCCGACAGCTTTTACGCCTAAAGAGTTTAAGGTGTTTGTTATGTCCTTGTTTACTTTACCGCATAAAACCATCTGCACAACTTCCATGGTTTGCGCGTCGGTTACTCTTAAGCCGTTATGAAACTTCGATTCAATATTTAATTTCTTTAAAACGGAGTTAATTTCCGGTCCTCCGCCGTGAACCAAAATCGGGTTAATACCCACTATTTTTAAAATAGCCACATCCTCGAGGACGGTTTTTGTAACTTCGTCGTTCAATATGGCGTTTCCGCCGTATTTAATTACTATTGTTTTGCCCGAGAGTTTGCTTATATATGGCAGCGCTTCGGCTAAAACATTTGCTTTTTCAAGTAACTTGTTCAATTTGTTAATTCTCCTATGCTATATATAATTTGAAATAAAGTTTAAGCCTTCGTTTTGATTGAGGCCAAACATTATGTTCATATTCTGCATCGCTTGCCCGCTTGCGCCTTTAACTAAGTTATCAAGTACGCTGACAAGTATTAATTTATTTAGCCTATAATCTATTTTGTATCCGATTTTTAAATTGTTGGTATTTTTGACTTCTTTAATATGCGGCATTAATCCTGTATCGTTTACAAAAATAAAAGGTGTATTTTCATAATGTTTTTTGTAAGCTGAGCTTATGTCTTTCTCTTTTGTATCTTTAGCTAAATCACAGTAAATTGTCGAAAGTATGCCTCGCTGAATAGGCAAAAGATGAGGCGTAAAGCTAAGCTGAATTTTTTTGCCCGCAGCTTTGGAAATTTCCTGCTCTATCTCAGATGTATGCCTGTGGGTTGTAACCGCATATGCGGAAAAGTTTTCGTTTATTTCGCAAAAACCGTAAGCCGCTTCCGCTTTTTTGCCCGCACCCGAAACTCCGCTTTTAGCGTCAATAATAATTGAATCGGCGTTTATAAGTTTTTCTTTAACTAACGGGTAAAGCGACAGGATTGAACAGGTAGTATAGCATCCCGGATTTGCGACAATTTTTGCCGCCTTAATTTTGTCAAAATAAATTTCAGGCAACCCATATACCGCGGTTTTTAAAAGTTCCGGATCAGGATGAGAACATCCGTATACTTCCTGGTAAATATTTACATCATTATATCTAAAATCAGCCGATAAATCTATTATTTTTAAAGCGCAGTTTTGTTTTAATAAATCCGAACAAATCCTTGCGGAAACGCCGTGCGGCAAGGCGCAAAACACCGCATCGCTTTTTGCAATTTCTTTTAAATCCAAATCGTCAAAAGTTTTCCCGGTTAAGGCTTCCAATTGAGGATACATCTCGCAAATTTTTGTGCCGGCATTGCTTTTTGAAACAATTCTTTTAATATTTACATATTTATGTAATGAGAGGATTTTGAGTAATTCTAAACCGGTATATCCGTTTGCCCCTATAATACTTGCGTTAATCATTTATGCTCCTAAATTTCGTTTTACTAATTATACAATATCATGTATAATTATGCAACTATTTTTAATATGTTTTTATTATTGTTTGCATCTTTACAAAAGTATGCTATAATCTAATAAAATGTTTCTTTTATAATAACATATTTAATAAAAAAAACAATACTAAATTTTAATATATTGTCGCAAAAACTCAAAACGAAGTTTTTGTTTTTTTACGAAAAATTCAGCGAACACAAATAAAGCGGCGCGTAAAGCGCGCTGTCGCATCGGATGAGGCGAATAGAACACGCTTTTTATGAGGTATATATGCGTCGTTATTTTTCAGATTTAATAGCTGCAAAAAGAAATGACCCTGCGGTAAGAGGGCCGTTTTGGTATTTGCATGTTATATTTGCGTACCCCGGATTTCGCGCTTTGCGGTTCCATGTCTTTGCGCGCTTTTTTTATCTAATAAGGCTAAGGCTGATTGCAAGGATAATAAACAATATATCGCGATTTTTTACCGGAATTGATATTCATCCGGGTGCAAAAATAGCGCGGGGCGTTTTTATAGACCACGGCACGGGCGTTGTAATAGGCGAGACTGCGGTTGTTGGGAAAAATGTCGTAATCTATCAGGGCGTAACGCTTGGCGGCACCGGAAAAGACAAAGGTAAGCGGCATCCCACAATTATGGATAATGTTATGATAAGCGCCGGCGCAAAGGTTTTAGGTAATATAACAGTCGGCGAAAATTCTAAAATCGGCGCGCAGGCCGTTGTTTTAAAAGATGTTCCGGCAAATTGCACGGTTGTCGGAGTTCCTGCACGCATTGTTAAAGGCGACCCTAAGGAAATGGATTTATACAATAAAAATAAAGACCTCGACCCGATTATGGACGAAATTAACGGTTTAAAAAAGCAAATTAAAGATTTAGAAAACATTGTCGTAAAGTTAAAAAAAGAGACAGCAAATAAAGACACAGAAAAATAATGTCACAAATATGCGTTAAAAATTTATATAAAGATTATTACGGGGTCATGTGCATTTTTGATTTCAATTTAGAAGTTGCCAAAAAGAGCACCGCGGTAATATTCGGAGGCCCAGGTTCCGGTAAGACAACCGTATTAAAGTTGATTTGCGGCTTAGAAAAAAGTTCAAGCGGAGAAATATTGTTTAATGATGAAGTCCCCGATAAAAAACTTAAAACGCGAAATTGCGCGTTAGTTACATCTTCGCCGCTTTTATTTAAATTTAAATCCGTATATGACAATTTGGCTTTTGGTTTGAGTTTGCGAAAAGAGAGTAAAGCAAAAATAAATAGCCTTATAAAAGACGCTTTAGCAGTAACCGGCTCGGAGTATTTATTAAATAAGAAAAAACGCGAGCTGACATTTGAGCAAGAGCAGCTTGTTTGTTTAATCCGCTCTGTAATTCGAAGGCCCGCTGTGCTATTGCTGGACGAGCCTTTTTCGAGTTTAGAGTATTTGGAAAAATTTATAAAACTATCAAACCATTTTGAACAAACGAGTATATACGCGACTAAAAAATTAGAATTTGTTAAAAAGTTAAACAGTCATACCGCTTTTTTAAAAGACGGACAAGTCCTTGAGCAAGGCATGTTCTCCGACATAGCTTTTCATCCGAAAAAAATCGATACGGCAAAATTACTGCAATTTAATTTTTTTGATACAAAAATAGAAAAAAGTAAAACATTTGAACAAGACGATTTCAAAACCGTATTTGCGATTAATCCCGATTGCATGTCGTTTAAGAATAAATTTAAAAATCGTTTGCGCAGTAGTTTTATATACTCGGATAAAGAATTAAACCAAAGTATGTGTTCAGTTGACGGTCGCGGTTTTATTGTAAGCGATTATACCGAACGTAATTACGGAGAAACGGTAGACGTATATTATAATTAAGTTTTAATAAATTTAAGGAACAATAATGGATAAAAAAGAACTGGCTCTAAAGGCGCATGAGGAGTGGAAAGGAAAAATAGAAACTAAAATACGCTGCAGCGTTAAAGACCGCGAAGAGTTGTCGCTTGCCTATACTCCAGGGGTTGCGGAGCCTTGCAAGGAAATTTATAAGGATAGCGGCAAAGCGTATTTATATACAAGAAAGTGGAACACAGTCGCGGTGATATCCGACGGTTCCGCGGTTTTGGGGCTTGGCAATATAGGCGGACTTGCTGGATTGCCCGTTATGGAGGGCAAGGCGGCCTTATTTAAAGCATTTGCCGATGTCGATGCCGTTCCCATAGTATTAAGTACGCAAGATACAGAAGAAATTATTAAGACAATAAAAGCAATAGCTCCGTCTTTTGGCGGGATTAATTTAGAGGACATTTCCGCTCCGCGATGTTTTGAAATCGAAGAGAGGTTAAAGAAAGAACTTGACATTCCGGTTTTTCACGATGACCAGCACGGAACGGCTATTGTAACCTTGGCGGCGCTTATAAACGCGCTGAAAATTGTAAATAAGAAAATTCAGAATTTAAAAATAATAATAAACGGAGCCGGGGCCGCAGGCTGCGCCATTGCAAAACTGTTATTAAAGTACGGCGCGAAAAATATAATTTTATTAAACACGCAAGGCGCGGTAAATAAAGCCGATAAAAATTTAAGAATTAGTTTAAAAGAAATTGCAAGTGTTACCAACCCGAATTTAGAGAGCGGCAATTTAGAAAATGTTATAAAAGGCGCCGATGTTTTTATCGGCGTTTCCGGACCGAATTTAATGACCGCAAATATGGTTAAGGCAATGAATAAAAACGCCATAGTTTTTGCAATGTCAAATCCCGTTCCGGAAATTTATCCCGATGAGGCAAAGAAAGGCGGCGCTAAAATTGTAGCTACGGGAAGGTCGGACTTTGAAAACCAAATAAACAACGTTTTAGCTTTTCCGGGAATTTTCCGGGGCGCGTTCGACGGAAGAATAAATAAAATAACCGAAGAGATTATGTTAAATTGCGCTAAGGCTCTTGCAAATTTAATAGACGAAAAAGAATTGAAAGAGGATTATATTATAGTTAATCCGTTTGACAAGAGGGCAAGCGCGGCTGTTGCCGCCGCCGTTATAAAAGGCGGTTTGAAATAACTAAAATGTGTAAATAATAACAAGAGTCACTTATAACTTACAGGCGTTTTTCTAATAAAAAAAATCATATGAGGAGAATATATGCGTAAAGATAACTACGACCCGTTTTACGGCAGAACCGAGAATAAAGAAAATAATTCGTCAAAGAATTCCCCGCAAAATACGGGCGGCAGTTTCTACGCAAATAATAATTTTACAAATAACAATATTCCCAACAATATAAAACCATACAAAAGCGGCGGCTCGTGGTTTGTTAAACGGTTTTTACCCGTTTTTGTTTGTTTGCTCCTTTTTGTCGGCGGCATTTTAACAGGTATATTTTTTTCAAATATTGTAACTGTAGGCGACGACTTGAAGATGTTAAATTGGATGCTTAATTTAATTGAAAAGCAATATCTATACGATTTAACCGACGCGGAGAAAGAGCAGCTTTTAAACTGGATGGGTAAGGGCGGAGCCTCAAGGCTAGACGGCTACGGCGATTTTTTTACAAATGACGAATACGAGGATACCGAATACTTCGGAATAGGAGTCGGCCTCAGCACAATGAAAGATAAAAGCGGTAAAACATTTGCATTTATAAACAATGTCTATGCGTCGTATAATGCAGATGAAGGCCATCCTCAGGCATTCGGCAAAGGCATTCAAAAATATGACAGATTTTATTCGATAACGACATATTATTCCGATTTAAACTGCACAAAATATGTATCAAAAACCGCATCAAACGCGAATTATTCCAAAACCGTGGTTTACGACAACTCGGGAATAACTTACGATACCGAAATAGAAAATCCGGTTCTTTCCGACAAAAGAATAGTTGTGATTAACCCGTTTGAGAATGTTTCGGATATATCCTCCGAGATGTCTAAAATTCCCTCCGATAAAGCTATAGAATTTGACATTGTTATAAAACGCAATGTCGACCCCGATGACGGTACTATTTTTAACAGAAAATATATAACAAATATAAAAAGAGCCCTATACGACCCTTCGTTTGTAACATATGATAAAATAGATTCGCAAACCGCGGTAGTCGGTATATTGTCGTTTACCAACAAGGCCAATTTAGAGTTTCATACCGCCATGAAAAAGTTTCAGGACGAAAAAATGAAAAATTTAATTTTGGACTTAAGATATAACGGAGGCGGTAATATGGCTGTTTTAGGTGATATAGCGCAGTACCTTATAACGGACAGCAAAAACAGCAAAAATGTACCCATAACATATGCAGTATTTAAAAACGACGGCAGGGAAACTTATAAAACCGCAGAAAATAATTATAAAAATATGTTTTACCAATATGACGGCGCAACAAAACAGTATACAAACAAAATCGGGAAAATTGCGGTTTTATTTAACGAGTACTCGGCGTCCGCTTCCGAGGCTTTAATAGGCGCGATGTTAGATTATAAAACATGCGATTATACCGTGGGCGTTAAAAGTTTCGGAAAAGGTATAATGCAGACGACATTCGTATATCCGAACAGAACTAATCCTCAATTTTATTTAACACTCACCGTTGCGCGCATTTATTGGCCGGTAAGCGGAAAATGCATTCAAACCGAAAGAGACGCAAACGGCAACATTATAAAAGAAGGCGGCATAACTCCCGATGAAGTTATAGAAAACGGTTTATTCTATGCGGGCGCGACTAAGTTTGCAAACGATTTGCAGGTTCAGGCGGCGCTTAGCTTTATCGGATAATCTCATAAGGGTATGAATTGATGTGGGAAGTATTAGCTGATTTTTTAATAGACTTTGCCAGGGTATTTATACTGGTTATAATACTGTTATTTGTTGTGTCTTTTTTTCAAACATTTATACCGTTTAGAAAGTTTATTGAAAAAACCTTTAAAAGCGATAATATTTTAAGCTTGTTTTTGGCAATTGGCTTAGGATTATTATCGCCTTTTTGTTCCTGCACAATTATTCCGGTTATAATAGTCCTTGTAAAGGCCGACATACCGCTGTCGTTAGTATTTACATTCTTTACAAGCGCGGCACTTTTGAATATAACCTCAATGGTGGCTTTGTTTGCTTATATGCCGGCAGAGTTTGTTTTGATATACATTATTTTTGCGCTTATCTTATGCCTTGTGGTTTATTTAGTTTTCAGATGGTTCAAGCCCGTTCAAAAAAAAGCCTTAGAAATTCCGGCAATTGAATCGGAAAACCAAAAAGGCATAAAAAATAAACTTTTGTACGCTTCAGAGCGCACTTTGGATGTTTTAAAAGATATTTGGATTTATTTAGTTATAGCTTTGATACTGAGTTTTACAATAACGCAGCTTATTTCACAAGAGGTTTTAGGAGCGGCGCTGTCTAATAATCAATATCTTACAAATGCGGTGTTAATAGCGCTTGGCGGCGTTTTACACGGCGAAATTATTGCTTTAATTCCTGTTTTACAACTGTTTAACAGCTTAAATATTTCGTTTTATATTATAACGGCGTTTTTAGGAATGTCGGCCGCGGTATCCATTCCTTTGTCGGTAGCGCTTTCTAAATCGGTAGGAGTCAAACGGATTTTATTGTACAACATTACAATTTTTGTATTTTATATGGCATTTTCCAATCTTGCGCTGTTTTTCATGTAATAATGTTTTTAAAGAAACGATAAAAATAGTTTTCTTATATTTGCGCATAATAAAAATATGAAACCAAGCAAGATTAAAAAAATTCAGGATACCGCGGACAAAATGATAGAAAAATTTAAAAGCCCGCAGGACCCTAACGGAAGCTACACCGGAACCCCGTCGGATTTTAACAGGCCGGTTCAAGACGCCGACGATTTATAGTAAATTGCCAGTTAGTGTTAATGATAATTCCAGCAGGCTGCATTTTGCAAGCCTGCTGGAATTATTGATTGAATACGGCATTACTTATTTAGGTTCATATATAAAGCATACAATCTTACGGCGGTGTTGGAATAACTTTTTACACCCTCCGGCACTTTGTTGGAATTTAGCCATATATTATTTAAAAAGTCGCTGACCGATGACAAAAAGTCGTTTGTGTGTTCTTTATAAAATACCGCCGCGTTGCTGTATTCGGTTTTTACAATTTCGGGCAAATTATTATATATACTTTTCGCGTCGGCTTCATTAAATACCGCATAATTACTTCGCATAACACTTGAGGCATACATGAGCCCGGAGTATTTTAAATATTCATTGTCGCTGTTTAACAGAATATAGTACGCTAAAAAGTTAGCTTCGTTTTCGCGCATAACGCCGTTTGCATGAGCTAATTCGTGCGCCATAATAACGGGCAGTTGGTACGGCGGACAGGTTGTGCTTATGTTGGGTTCGCAGGTTAGCGGAAAATACATTCCCGATATGGAAAACGAAATTAAGGTGTTTGAAAAAACAACTTTTTTTGCTTTAAAATTGTGTTTTGTAAAATAGCCGCTTTCAAGCTTTTGATATTCTAAATTTATTAAATCGTTTAGTTCCGAAAAGGAGTACGGTAAATCTATATCGCCGCATTCTTTTCTTAAAACTTTTAAACTTGCGTTTGTTAGTTCTGTGCTGTAATATATGCTTGCATCTTTTAGCTTTTCTTCGGTTAATTGCTCTAATGTTAAATTTAAAGGAGCGTCCAAAGTTTTTCTTGAGTATCCGCTTGTTATTGTTAAATTAATTGTTAAGACTATTAATAAAGCTAAATATATTAAGATAAATAAACTTTTTTTAACTTTTAAAAATCTCAGTCTTATTAAGTTTATAATTATAAGTACAATCTTTACGAGGAAAAATATTATTAAAGATATAAACAGCCATTCGGCTACAGAAAAATTTCCGAAAACCGAAAATACAGAGGATACAGCTATATTTAAATACCTTGAGACAGTTACGGAAAAAAATTCCGCTATTGCCTCCGATAAAAATAAAAGGTTCAGTGTAACTATTAAAAAAGCTAAAATAATAATGAATTTTAACCGCAAGATAGTTTTCATGAAACTAATTTTATCATAATATTTGACTAATTGAAACTAATTTGATAATATATAATAGGCCGACAAGTTATTAATTGGTTTTAGTAGTTTAGCGGTTTGTATTTTATGCTGATGTGGCTCAGCTGGTAGAGCAGCGCATTCGTAATGCGCGGGTCGCCGGTTCAAATCCGGCCATCAGCTCCATAGACACATGGTATCACGGAAAGCGTGATACCGTTGTCAGTTAAATTTTTCCTTGCAGGAAAAGTGAAATTACTTTGTAATGAAATTCGCTTTGCGAGTGAAATTTGCCCTTACGGGCAAGTTAAAGAAAAATTTAATTTCACTGTGAGCGCAGTGAACA
>Ga0209737_10001575_pt1 | contig 16276 bp, 12 predicted proteins | sample TergutCu122P3_FD_187284 | JGI IMG/M metagenome (GOLD analysis project Ga0209737, IMG submission 187284) | Cubitermes ugandensis P3 segment gut microbial communities from Kakamega Forest, Kenya - Cu122 P3 (SPAdes) (version 2) | ecosystem: Host-associated > Arthropoda: Insects > Digestive system...
GCACCCATCCCGCCGGTATTTGGCCCTTTATCGCCATCATACGCCCGCTTATGGTCTTGTGCGATGGCTAAGGGTAATACGGTTTCACCATGTACAAAAGCCATGAGCGAAAATTCCGTTCCGGATAGAAACTCCTCAATTACTACTTTCCCTTTGCCAAATTTATGGTGTAATAGCATTTCCTTTAAAGCATCGTCGGCTTCCGAAAAGGTAGTAGCAACTACTACGCCCTTTCCTGCTGCCAAGCCGTCGTACTTAATGACTATAGGTGCGCCTTTTTCATGTAAAAAATGTTTTGCATCTTCGTAGTTATCAAATACTTCATAACTTGCTGTGGGGATTTTGTACTGATGCATGAGGTCTTTAGCAAATTGCTTACTTCCTTCAATTTGTGCTGCCGACTTCAAGGGACCAAAAATTTTGAGCCCCTGCTTCTGAAATTCATCTACAATTCCATTCATCAATGCTACTTCAGGGCCAACAATCGTAAGGTGTATATTTTTTTCTTTTGCAAATTTTACCAATTCATCTATGGCAGTTTCACTAATATTTACACATTCAAAAGATTCGGCGATACCGTCGTTTCCGGGCGCTACAAATATTTTGGAAACCATGTCAGATTGTGCGATTTTCCAAGCAATGGCATGTTCCCGCCCGCCTCGTCCGATAATTAATATATTATTCATGATGTTATTTCTGTTTTTTGTAAACTTGAAACCTCATATTGTATGCGTTTTTTTCATCTTTTTCATACATTTCATCGCTCACCAGCAGCCACTGCTTAAAATCAAGGGTTGGGAAGAAAACATCAGCTTCAAAATTGGCTTCAATTCGGGTTAGATAAAGGGTTTCTATCTTGTTAATAAATAGTTTGTAAATTGTTGCGCCTCCTATAATAAACGCTTTTTCCTCGTGATTTACCAACTCTACGGCATCTTCTAATGTGTGAACGATGTCGCAATCTGCGTAAGTTGCGTTTTTGTTTAAAGTAATGACAATATTTTTTCTCTTTGGCAACGGTTTAATAGGGAGAGACTCCCAAGTTTTGTCGCCCATTAGAACAGGATAACCTAAGGTAATTTCTTTAAAACGCTTTAAGTCAGCCGGTAAATGACAGAGTAGTTGGTTGTTTCTTCCGAGTTCAAAATTATTGCCAATGGCGGCAATCATGCAGAGGTTCAACATTTTATTATTTTCCTTTCTTTTTTCTGAGCGTAACTACGCACTCTCTCACAGGAATAATTACTGATAATCCTTCATACGCTAACTCTTCTTTCATAATTTTCACATTTACTTCATGTTGGTTAGGCAGTGGTTTAATTTCTCGTATATGCGCTTTATCAACGCCCAGTCCTTCACAAATTTTTGCAATTCTTCCTGTGGCGTGCGAGTCTTGCCCGCCGGTCATTCCGGTAGTCAAGTTATCTAAAATCAAGATGGTTACCGCGGTATTTTCCACTACGCAGTCGAGCAGGGATGTTATTCCGCTGTGGGTAAATGTAGAGTCTCCAATTACTCCAACTGCTGGTCGCAGTCCCGCATCGGAGGCGCCTTTAGCCATTGTAATGCCCGCCCCCATGTCCACCGTAGAGTATATAGCGTTGTATGGGGGGAGTGCGCCTAAGGTATAGCATCCAATATCGGCAAACACTTTTCCGGGGCCATACTGTTCCATTGCCTCATTCAGTGCTTTGTAGGTATCAATGTGGGGGCATCCCACGCAAAGTGCGGGTGGTCGCGGCGTTACTATCGAAGGCACGGGAAGTCCGAAAGTATCATCAAAACCAAGTGCAACGGCTAAAAGGTTGGGGTTTAGCTCGCCATCGCGGGGCAATGTGCCATCTAAACGACCTTTAATGTTTCCGACAGAATTTAGCAACCCACGCAGTTGCTCTTCAATCACGGGGTAGCCATCTTCGGCAACCAAAATTGTGGAACACTCTTTCGTCATCTTTTCCACTAATTCCTTTGGAATGGGGTATTGCGTGATTTTTAGGATGGGGTAGGGACACTTCTTCCCTACAAAATTTTCCATCAGATAGTTGTAGGCAATTCCGGCCGTGATGATTCCTAATGATTTATCGGTACCATCAATATATTTATTGTACTTTGAAGCCACTGCATCTGCTTCTAACTGAGGTTGTTTTGCTAAAAGCTCTCGGTAATAAACGCGAGCGAGACCGGGCAGTAGAATAAACTGTTTCTTATTATCACAGAGTTTAATTTCGTTTTGTTTGCGGGTGGGTTTTCGTTCTACACCGGCACGTGAGTGCGCCAAACGTGTTATGATACGAATCATTACAGGGATTCTGTGTTTTTCTGAAAAATCGAAAGCCTCGTAGGTCATATCGTATGCTTCTTGTTGATTTGAGGGTTCAAACACAGGGATGAATGCAAATTTTGCAAAGAAGCGGGAGTCTTGTTCGTCTTGCGAGGAGTGCATGGAGGGGTCATCGGCTACTAAATATACCAAACCACCATTTGCGCCTGTAATTGCTGAGTTCATGAAGGGGTCGGCCGCAACATTCAATCCTACATGCTTCATACATGCAAGCGCACGTTTTCCTGCGTACGACATCCCGATAGCTGCTTCCATAGCGGTTTTCTCATTGGCCGACCAACACCGGTGCACATTGCCTTCTTCTGCTTGTTTCGACTGCTGAATATATTCAGTTATTTCTGTTGATGGAGTTCCGGGGTATGCGTAAACACCCGAAATTCCTGCGTCTAATGCCGCTTGCGCGATAGCTTCATCGCCTAATAAGAGTTGCTTTGCCATATTGAATTCTGTTTATAATTTTATGTGGCAAAGATAAAGTTTTTATTGGTTTATCCCATATTCCGCTATTTGTGGGCTGAAAAAATGTTTCTTTGCGGCTTGTAAAAACCAAATGTGAATTTTCTCCGGTATGAAAAAAATATTTCTTCTATTGTGCTGTTTATCAATCAATTTAATACTTTTCTCTCAAGTGCAAGACAGCTTAGTCTTTAATGAAACTCTAAATGAAGAGACATTTTTTAATGAGATGGATGATGGGGTCTTAAAGGAAATGGACGCTTTACTTGATTTGTGGTACATAAAAAAGCAAATGGGTAGTTTAAATATTGGCATACTCAACGACAATAATGAAGGAGATTGCTTAGTGGATGCTGAAGTGCAGAGCAGGTTGCAACAGCTTCTTACAGTAATCCCATTAACTTATAATCAAGATATTAGAAAAAAAATAGAGTTGTATGTTTGCAAGAGAAAACGCTCATCTTCTATTATTTTGGGGCTTTCGCAATATTACTATCCATGGATGCGAGAGATTTTCGATAAATATGAGGTTCCGGAAGAACTTATTTACATCACAATTGTAGAGTCAGCACTCAATCCGGTAGCGGTTTCCCGTGCAGGTGCCACCGGTATCTGGCAGTTTATGTATAAAACAGGAAAAGCGTACCAATTGGAGGTAAACACTTTTGTTGATGACCGTCGCGACCCCTTTAAAGCCACTGATGCGGCAGCAAGACATTTACGAGATTTGTATAATATATTTAACGATTGGGGACTTGCACTCTCTGCTTATAATTGCGGTGCTGGATGCGTAAGAAAAGCGATTGCCCGCTCCGGTGGAAAAAACGATTTTTGGGGAGTTAAACCATACCTTCCCAAAGAAACACAAAACTACTTTCCTTACTACATTGCTGCGCTTTATTTAGTAAGCTACCACCATGAACATGGGATCCCCTTTGCCGACATAACCATCCCTTTTAGTGTAGATACTATTATGGTAACCAAGCCATTACATCTTCAACAAGTCGCAGCAGTATTAGAAATTGATTTGGAGGAAGTCAAAATTTTAAACCCTCAATATAAACGATTAGTAATTCCGGCTTATAAAGAACCGTATCCGTTACGATTAAAAAATGTTGATATTTTGAGATTTATTGAACTACAAGACACTATTTATAACTACAACTATGATGAACATTTTACGCCTTTGAAAGTATATGAAGGCTTTTTTACCGGTATTCCCGTAAATTCTTCCGATTATAATAAAGTATATCATACCGTAAAGCAAGGAGAAAACTTGTCGGTTATTGCTAATAAGTACGGGCTCTCTGTGGTTGAACTAAAAAAAATGAACAACTTAAATAGTAACTCATTAAAAGTAAAACAAAGGCTTTTAGTGGGTTATGAGTATAATAAATCATTACGAGCAGAGCAGTCAGAACCTAACGAGCCAATTGTATATATTGTGCGACAAGGAGATACACTAAGTTCAATTGCTGCTCAATTTAAAACTACTGTGTCGGTACTAAATACATACAACAATTTACAAAACGTTAATATACTTAAAGTTGGGCAAAAGTTGAGGATACCGCAGCAGTGAGTCTTTTCCTTCGATAGCTTTTCTTGTGTGCTGAAGAGTGTAGTAATTTTATACTTTTGCGCGTTAATTTTTTTCAAAATGTATCACTTACCAATTAATCACTCATCATTATGAACATATCTTGTTGTGGCATTGACTGCCAAAAATGTATGGACGAAATATGCGCCCATTATCCCGGCCAATCTTGTGCAGGTTGTAATGCTGCTGAAGGCAAAATTTTTTGGACACAATATTTAAATTTGGAGGTTTGTCCTATTTACAATTGTTGTAGAAACGAAAAGCAGTTTTCGCATTGCGGAGAATGTGCCGAGCTGCCCTGTAAAATCTATTTCGATACCAAAGACCCCGCACAATCCGAAGAAGTACATCAAGAAAACATTAAAGTTAGGGTAGTGGTGCTAAAAAATCTATAAATTTTTAACTTTTTTCGCCCACAGCAAAATATATATTTCGCTCGTAACAAAAAATATCTTATTTTTGCGGAAAATTTAATCTATGTTTTCACAAGAACAAGTATCACAGGTAATTGATGCTCAAAAGAAAACTTTTTTGAGCAAGGATGGCGGTATCCCACGCGAAAATTTACACGATGTACCTGTTTTGAATAGCTTTGCAACTATCATCACAGGGCTGCGCCGCTGTGGGAAAAGCACATTGCTTTTGCAACTTATGCAGAAAAGATTTACTGACATCCTATTTTTAAATTTTGAGGATATCCGTCTGGCAAATTTTGCACAAACCGACCTCGTTTTATTACTGAAAGAAATTGAAAAACGCAAAATTAAAACCCTCTTTTTTGATGAATTGCAGCTTATAAAAGGCTGGGAAGTATTTGTGAACCAACTTCTTAGAGAAGGGTATCAAGTTTTTATTACCGGCTCAAACGCATCGCTGTTAAGCTCTGAATTTGGTACGCATTTAACAGGCAGACATATTTCAAAAGAATTATTCCCATTCTCGTTCAACGAATTTCTAATACTCAAAAACTTATCAGCAAATGCAGATTCGTTGCACGTTTACCTTACTACAGGCGGAGTTCCCGAATTTGCAAAAACCAATGAAACTGTTTTGCTTTCTACTTTGATAGACGACATTTTGATTAAAGATATTGCCATACGCTACGCTATAAAAGATGTTGATTCGCTGCGAAAATTAACACTGTTTTTATTGAGCAATGTTGGTAATCTTGTATCTGCCAATAAGTTAAAAAATCTATTTGGGATAAAAGCCACATCAACCATACTTGAATATTTTTCCTATTTAAAAGAGGCGTACTTGTTTGATTTTGTGCCGCAATTCGCCTATTCAACCAAAGTACAAATCCGCAATCCTAAAAAAATCTATTCTATTGACACCGGAATTGCAAAAAACGTTGGTTTTTCTGTTACTGAAAATGTAGAACATCTTTTAGAAAATATTGTATATCTGCATTTAAGACGAAAATATAAAGAGATTTTTTATTTCAACAAAAACAAAGCAGAATGTGATTTTGTAGCGATGAACAACGGAAAGATTGTACAGATTGTGCAAGTTTGCTATGAGTTTTTGCCCGAAAATCGCGAAAGGGAAATTCGTGGTTTAATTGAAGCCATGGATTTTTTTAAAATAGATAATGGATTGATAATAAGTTTTAATCAGCACGATACATTGGTGCACAACGGTAAACAGATCCATGTTTTGCCTGCGTATGAATTTTTAATTAATAAATAATAACACAAAAAATGATGAACTATTACTCAGACAACGAAACCTTAAAGCTACAGCTTTCCCATCCGTTAATGGAGAAGATTGTGAAATTAAAAGAAAATAATTTTGAATATGCTAAGGATGTACCGATTGCACCGCTCGATTTTGAGGATGCGATAGATTCTTACGACAAAGTATTGGAAATTGTTGGCGAAATTTGTGCTACCATCATCGCTCCCAACGCCGAAAGTGTTGACCACGAAGGCGCCCATGTAGAAAATGGGCGCGTAGTTTACGCCAAAGGTACGCAAGAAAACATGAAAGCGCTCACCGATGCTAAACTTTTCGGTATGTCGCTGCCGTATAAATACAGTGGGTTAAACTTCCCGATGGTGCCCTACGTGATGGCAGCAGAATTGGTATCACGCGCCGATGGCGGATTTGCCAACATTTGGGGTTTGCAGGATTGTGCCGAAACGATTCACGAGTTCGCCTCCGAAGAGATTAAAGAGAAGTTTCTGCCTCTAATTAACGAAGGTGCCACTTGCTCTATGGATTTGACAGAACCCGATGCCGGCTCCGATTTGCAAGCCGTGCAACTGAAAGCTATTTTCGATGAACAGGCAAACTGTTGGCGCTTGAATGGCGTAAAACGTTTCATCACTAACGGAGATGCCGATATTAAGTTGGTGCTGGCGCGTTCGGAAGAAGGTACAAAAGATGGGCGCGGACTATCGTATTTTGTGTATGATAAACGTGATAACGCTGTGATTGTTCGTCGTATAGAGAACAAAATGGGGATTAAAGGCTCGCCCACTTGCGAATTGGTATTCAAAAATGCGCCTGCCCAATTGGTGGGCGACCGCAGAATGGGCTTGATAAAATACGTAATGTCGCTGATGAACGGTGCACGTTTGGGGGTGGGCGCACAATCGGTGGGAATTGCGGAGGCTGCCTATCGCGAAGCGCACAAATATGCACAAGAACGAGAGCAGTTCGGAAAAGCTATCCTCAAATTTCCGGCAGTATATGAGATGTTGCACATCATGAGGGCAAAAATTGACGCTTCACGTGCCATTTTGTACGAAACCGCCCGTTGCGTGGATATTTACAAACTTTGGCAGGAAGTAGCCAAAGAACGCGCTTTAACCCCCGAAGAACGAAACGAAATGAAGCACTACAACAAATTAGCCGATGCGCTTACACCGATGTTAAAACTGATGTCAAGCGAGTTTTGCAACCAGATTTGCTACGATGCAGTACAGGTGCATGGCGGAACCGGATATATGAAAGACTTCCCAGTGGAGCGTATGTCCCGAGATGCCCGTATTACCACTATTTACGAAGGTACCTCGCAATTGCAAGTTGTAGCTGCCATTCGCGCAGTTATTAATGGCACTTACTCTTCACTCATTGAAACATTTGAAAATAAAGAAATGCCCCAAGAGTTGAAACATTTTCAGTTTGAGTTAACAAAAATGAAAGAAGGTTATGAGCAGGCAAGAAAGTTAGTATCCGATATGGAAAATGATGAAATGCTCAACTTGCACGCCCGCCGTTTGGTAGAAATTGCAGCGTACATCATTATGGCCTACCTGCTGATGTTTGATGCCATGCGTTGCCCATGCAACTGTTGCAGTTTGAAAGATTCTACCCAACAGTTCTTGCGCTATGGAAAGGCAATTTGTGCGGGGCATTTGGAGTATATAAAAGGGCTTTAAGAGATAGTATAGAAAAATCATTAAAAAAATGATGAAACACCAAGAGATAAATGCTTCGCTTACACAGTTAGATGAGGTTGCTAATCTAATACTTAATACCCATAACAATAGCCGACTTTTCTGTATAAGTGGAGAAATGGGTGCAGGAAAAACAACACTAATAAAGGCATTGTGTAAATGTTTGAATATCCAAAATATTCCTTCAAGTCCAACGTTTGCTATTTTAAACGAATATTGGATGCCACAAGGCCAACCGGTTTATCATTTCGACTTTTACCGCATTGAACAACCGGAAGAAGCAATAGCCATTGGGCTTTATGAGTATTTAGAAAGTGGGCACTATTGTTTTATGGAATGGGCAGAGAATATTTCAACTCTTTTAGATGATGAACAGATAAATATTAATATTGAACGGATAGACGACCGTACACGCAAATTTACTTTCTAATGCACTTACCTGTAAAACCGAAACATAATTTAGAACCTCAACTTTCTCCCACAGAAACCGAATTCCCTCGTGTAAGAGCCACCATTGGAATGCTAAGTTCCGAAACACTTTTCAAACCCTTGATGCTTTCTCTTATACAGATTGAAAGATTGGTTGACGAACATGTAGCTGTGCTTATACAAAGAGGGTTAGGGGCTGAACTTGGTGTTTCTGACTATCAATTTACAGAATACGGGGCAGATATTATGGAAGATGAACTTCCCATCATTTCGCTTTCTCAAATTGTTTTGAAATATGAACCCTTTTCCGTAGAAGATATTTTCTTTCTCAAGAACAAACAATTCATTATTTCTAATGCACCTCCCCATCATTTTACCCATGAAATGATTCAATTTCTACAAGAGAAAAAGATTACTGCCGTTGGGATTAATTTCTTTGAATTAGAGGGCTCGCAACTACAAGAAGCTGTTTGTCAATTAGTTTCAGCATTAGTTTTTTCCTCTAATCATCAACACAGCCTTTCGCTTAATCCTTTGTTTTTAAAAAGTGTTTATTGCTATAAAGGAGAGATTTGCAAACGAGCAATCGCAGAAAAAGCGGGAGTACCGTGGAAAGATTTTATGGAGCTGTCGTGGAATTGGAATTAACCCTCTTTTTATTACTTTGCAATCCCAAAAAAAATTAAATAACAAACCAAAATTTTATGTTCACAGGAATTGTAGAAAAAACAGGAAAAATTATTCATATTGAGCAAGATAAAACAAATTTTCACTTCACAATAGAGGTTGATTTTGCCGATGAATTAAAAGTTGACCAAAGTATGGCACACGACGGTTGCTGTCTTACCGTTGTGAAATTAGACAAAAAAAAGAAGCAATATGTGGTTACGGCGATGGACGAAACAATGCTGAAAACCAACCTTAAAACATGGTGCATCGGATACGAAGTGAATTTAGAACGTAGCATGAAATTAGATGCTCGGTTTGATGGGCATATTGTTCAAGGACATGTTGACCAAACTGCTGTTTGTGAAAAAGTGATAGATGAAAACGGAAGTTGGCGCTACTATTTTACGTATGATGTTGAAAAAAACAACTTCACCGTTCCCAAAGGCTCAATTTGTGTAAATGGGGTGAGTTTGACTGTTGTTGACTCTGAAAAAGGAAGGTTTTCTGTTGCAATTATCCCTTATACTCAAGATATTACAAATTTTCACAACTTTAAAAAAGGAACGCTCGTGAATATAGAATTTGATGTGTTGGGTAAGTATGTGCAAAGATTATTAGAAGAATATTTTGTTGCTACAAAATAACAGAGAAGGGTTATCGTTTGTAAACGGATTGAAACGTTGTTCACATCGTTTTTAATAAAAATTAATAATTTAGAAGAGTATGGGTATTCATTATCAAGTTTTGGGATTTGTTCTCAGTTTGTCGTTATTAATAGTTGTTCACGAGTTGGGGCATTATTTTTTTGCACGACTTTTTAAAACAAGAGTAGAGAAGTTTTACCTTTTTTTTAATCCTTGGTTTTCTTTAGTAAGGATGAAGAAGATAGATGGGAAGTTTCAGTTTAGTTTTCTCTCTTCACAAGCGCCTGAAGAGTGGGCAGAACATCCTGAGGCTACGGAGTGGGGCTTTGGTTGGCTACCCTTTGGCGGCTACTGTTCTATTGCCGGTATGGTAGATGAAACTAAATCGGCTGAGGATTTAGCGAGTGAGCCGCAACCTTGGGAGTTTCGCTCAAAGCCTGCCTGGCAGCGTTTCTTTATCATCATTGGCGGAGTTATGATGAACTTTATTTCAGCCCTCGTGATATATTCTGCTATCATGTTTTCTTGGGGAAAACAGTATATTCCGCTCGAAAATGCAAAATATGGGCTCAAATTTTCTGATGCCGCGCAGTTTACAGGCTTCCAAAACGGAGATAAAGTAGTTTCTGTGGATGGCGTTGTACCGCATACATTAAGTGATTTCTGGAAAATACTTTTTATGGACAATCCTAAAGAAGTGGTAGTTGTAAGAGATAATCAACAAATGACACTTCATTTACAAGCAGATAACTGGAAAAGATTATTGGGAGAGCAGTTTTGTACCTACAACTCTCCTTTTGTTATTCATGAAGTTATTGACAACACTCCGGCAGCATTTGCCGGTTTAATGAAAGGCGATAGTTTGGTAGGTATAGATACGTTGCAGTTTTTCTTATATTCTGATTTTATAGATGAATTTAGTTTCGCAAAGAACAAAGAGGTTACACTTCATTACTATCGAAACGGTAATTTGCTTTCTACTCCTATCATAATAAATGAAGATGGAACAATTGGTGTTTACCCTCTTGCCCCTGAATATTTTCTGCAAAGTATAACCCACCATTACAGTTTTTTTGAGTCTATTCCTATTGGAATTAAGGAAGGGTTTGAAACCCTTAAACTTTATGTAAAGCAAATGAAAAGAATTTTTTCTAAAGAGGGCGCTACTCAGGTGGGCGGTTTTATTACGATTGGAAACATATTTCCAAAATCATGGAATTGGCAAGTATTTTGGGTGGTTACTGCACTTTTGTCTGTGATACTTGCCTTTATGAACATCTTGCCTATACCGGCATTAGACGGGGGCTACATTTTGTTTATTTTCATAGAAATGATTACCGGTAGGAGATTTAGCGACAAGTTTATCGGGTATGCCAATACTGTAGGTTTTGCGCTCATCATCTTGCTGATGATATGGGCAAATGGATTAGATTTTTTTAGATTGTTTAGATAAAAAAAAGTGTAAAATCATCATTTTTCTTCTCTCAAAGCATCTATTGCTTTAATCCTCAAAGCATTCTTAGCAGGGATAATGCCGGCTATTAGCCCCGAAATTACGAGAATGATAGAACCAATAATGGCCATTGCAAAAGAGATGGTTGGATTAGAAAACATCTCAGCGGTTTGGGTGGCTTGTTCGGCAAGTACTAATATTAAAATCCCAAAAAACATTCCCAGAAAACCGGCGATAAAAGTGAGGGTAAGGCTTTCCATCATGATTTGGCGGGTAATTACTTTTGGTTTTGCTCCAAGGGCACGTTTTATCCCTATTTCGTTGGTACGTTCCTTTACGGTTACTAACATGATATTGCTTATCCCCACTACACCTGCAATGAGTGTTCCCATCCCAACAATCCAAATCAGCGCAGCAATTCCGATAAATAAATATTGAAACATTAAGAAAAAATCTTGAAGATTAAAAACCATCACTGCGTTGTTATCCAAAGGAGAAATGAGATGTTTTGTGCGCAGTACGTCAGTTACTTTTTTTTCAATATTCTTGATTTTAACATTATCGTCAACGGCAATAGCAATAAAATCTATAGCTTTTCCTCTTCCTCCAAGTTGTTGAGCTGTAGAAGAAGGGATAAACACAGTGGTTTTCGGGTCGCCACCCAAATTGATATTTCCACGGGGCTTAACCACTCCAACGACAGTAAAATACACTGAGCCAATCATAATCATTTGCCCCACAGGTTCTTCTCCATGGATAAACAGTTGGTCAGCCACTCCATTACCCAGTACACACACTTTCCTTTTTTCCAAAACATCTAAATAACTAATTCTTCTTCCTAAGGTAATATCTTGGTTGTCAATTTCATAAAACAAATTATCAATTCCTTGCATGGAAACATCCACACTTTTTTCCCCCATTACAGCTTTCGAATTACTTACCCATACGGTTCCTGAGATAGTTTTTATTTCAGGAATTTTGGTTTTTAACAAAACGATATCATCTTGGGACATACTCCACCAGCGTCCGGCGTTAAATCCTTTGAATTCTATTGTGGTAGGGCGTGCCATGACAAACATTGAGTTGGTGGCAATATTGGCCAAGTTTTTTTTCATTCCATTTTCAAATCCCTGTCCAATTCCGAGCATGCCGATAAACATAAACATTCCCCAAAAAACACCAAATGCCGTAAGAAAACTGCGCATTTTATTGCGTGTAATGGTGAGCCAAATTTCATGAAGTTTTTCTAAATCAAACATTTTGGACAGGTTCTGTATCTTTATAAAGTCTGAACGCGAAATTAGATGAATTTTGCTTACATCATCAAAAAAATGCCTTCAACTGCATCAACCCTGTATGCACTGTTTTTACGCCTTGTGAAAAACGTCCTTCATAGCGCAAATCTAATTGAAGAAATTCGGTAATATTGGTTTGAAAGCCAGTACTCCATAGTGCATTATTTCCGTGCTGCAACCCTTCCAACATCTCATATCGGACAGTAGATTGCATGGTATGTTGCTCATCTTTTGGCTTAAAGTCAATGTAACTATATTGCGCCTTTGCGGTGAAACTTCCTTTATTAGCCATTCGATAGCTAAATTCGGCGGTAATATCATGGTTTTTCATCTTTTCTACACCAAAAATATTGGTTTTGTGTTGAAAAGTGTAGATTAATCCCCAAAAAATGCTATTTCTGTGCTGCATCAAAAACGAGTTTTTGCTGCAATGATTAATAATATTGTAATCTCTTGAAGAAAAAAAAGCAGAATGGTTTTTTTTATCAGAATATATGTACTCAGTTTTGATGGTAATATTTTGACTGGGTTTACCCCTAATTGTAAACTGATTCAAATTCAAATGGTGTGTTTCCATACCATAGTACAACATACTCTTATTTTGTGATATTCGATAAGTATAATCGATGCCCCAATATTGAGAGAGCTGATTAAAGGAAAAGTTGTTCGTAAAGTCAAGTTGGCTACTGATAAGCGTAGAGTCTGCTAAATTAAACTGGAAAGGATTTAATGCTTTTGCAATGTTTTTAGAGGAATTTTTTTGCCCAATACGCAAAGTTGCAGCGTTACTAAAACGCGACAGAAATTTTCTAAACCCCTTCTTGTTGCTCCAAACATTCGATGGCCTTAGTTGAAGTACTTGCGTAAACTGATTATTATAAGTGTAAATATACTCAGGAGAAGTAATCCAAACTTTGATATAATTTGCCTGGTCTTGAAAAGAGGCAATTTCAAACTCATTCAATTCCTCAATACCATTGTTGTTATAATCTATCCAGATATGCGTACCTTGTCCATCCGCTACTTTGAGAAAAGTAAAAATTTTCTTTTGTTCCAAGCCGTTACCTGCATCATAATAAGTGTTAATAATCAAAGCATTTTTAAATAAACGTCCTATATATTCCACGCTTCCAACAAAAAAGTTCTCCATAAAGAATTTTCGGGTTGAATCTCTTTGGTGAGTATTTCTATACGTTGCTGTGCCTCTAAACCGGTGGTTTTTCAATTTGGAAATTTCAAAAGCCGCTTCAGCCTCGTAGGCATAATTATCACGTTGTAATTGGTTTTCAAATGGTTTATCTGTAAACAGATATTTTAAGCGCACCTTGTAGGCGTAGTTCATAGAGTCGTTACTTTTTACATATAAGTAACTTTCGTTAAAACGAAAACTGTTAGGGAGCAATTCTTTAGCTCCGTTGTTTTTAAAATTATTATAGGCAAAACGTTCATACACACCAAGTTCTACTTTTTTAAATGTTTTAGAAAATAAATTACTGGTTCTCAGATAATTTGTGCTTTGTAAGCTATCCTGAGTTAATAAGAATGAGGTTTGCGAAGAGAAAAGAAATCCTTTCATATTCGTTGTTGAAATCAACTCATTACGTATAGCTTGTGAGTTATTTATTCGCGAGTAATAATTACATTGATATGAAGTTTCTCCAATATTTTCTTGTCTAAAACCTGCTTGAGCATGTATCATCAATTCGGCATTTTGAGGCGAATAGTCTTGATGTAAATTATAGTCCTTGTAAAATTCAACGGCTCTAAAACTCTCAATAGGGTGGAAATTTTGGTGTTGGTATTCTCCGTCTGCTTTAACAAAAAACCACCAGGGTTTTTCTATATTTTTTTTCTTGTTAACAATATTTTTGTGAAAAAAATTGAGTAATTGGCCAAAACTTACATTTTCGGAGTTATTTTTCTTTGAAAAAGTATTTTTATCATGGTTTGAAAATGCAAATTCAGTAGTAAATCCTGTGTTTTCTGAGATAAACCAGTCTATCCCCACCGTACCCATTTGAGATAGGGTAGGGGGGGTAAGTAAAACAACCGGTTCGTAGTCTCCTTGTGGAATGCCATTTTTTGGAGCGATCCATTCAAATACCCTTCCATTAGCTTGATTCACTGATAGAATATAATTTCCTTTCGTATGTCCAATAAAACTAAAACCAAGACGGTATAGTTTTTTTGATGGGTCTTTACAATACTTATAAATGGTAAAAGATTCGCCACTTAGTAGCAGTGTGTCTATTCTTTCGTACAGAATTTCGTTAGGGTGTAAATCAGAACTTTCCGCATTTGGAAACCAAGCATTGGGAGAATTTCCCAATTCAGATAAAAAAAACATCATACTATCTGTGAGTTGCGGACGGATTGAACGGTTTTTCATATCCTGTTCGTGAAAAAAATTAACTCTAAGGTTAACTTTTTGAGATTTCTCGCTGGTAAATTCATTGTAAGTAAACAAAGAGTATCTTGAGTATGCTAAGTCAGAGTATTGATATTCAATATTAAACTCTTTTTCAGAAGTAACGAGTATTCGTGCTGTGAAAGTAATTTCTCCTGTGTTGTAATCCATCACATAGTCGTTGTCTAATCCCCTTGTAAGCAGTTTATTATCCATATATACTCTTTCCGTTCCGGAGAGAATTACCACATTTAGTTCGTTATTTGCTCCTGTTAATCTATAAGGGCCTTGCAAACCGTTAACAACTCCTAACTTTTGACGTAAATATTTTCCTTTCGCTATGCCTCCTCCTGCCTTGTTTTGTAGGCGGAAAACCGAATCTTTTCCCAAATAGTTTTGGGCGGTCAATTCCATTCCCAGCAACCTTCTGTTTGCTACCAAAAAATGGCCATTGGGTTTCACAATATCAATGTCTCCTCCTTTAACTAACCATTGGTCTTTGTATTTCAAATGGATATAAATTTTGTCAAAGTCTTGAATCACACGAGTATTTCCTTCCGGTTGAATAGGCACATTTTTATCGGTAATATTTGCTTGAATTTCCAAATCTTTAGCTAAGTAGCCGGAAAGTTGCAAATTCATCGCAGAGTTCAACACAAAATCTTGGTTAGTTCCTATGGTTACTCCCCGTGCAATTGAACCGGTAGCATACAAGGGAACTCCATCTTCGCCTGCTAACCAAGAATTTGAGGCAATTGCAGTAGAAGGCGGACGATATACTGTTCCTTTTTGAAAAATTAAATCTGTTGATTTTCTCTGATGTTTTTGCGAAAAATTGATAGGAAAAGTACGATAGGTAAAAAAAACAGTATCCCCATACACTTTTTCGTTAAAAATTCGCAATGTAGAGGTTATCCAATCGAAGGTGTAATCTTCTTTTTCTAATCCGTGTATTATAAAAGAGTTGGGCTGAACAGATAGAGAATCAACACGATAAGCAGAAGTATCAACTATCCATGAACCAGATTTTTGTTGTTGGGCAAAGACAAAAACAGGTAAAAAAACAAGTAAAAACAGGGAAGAGTGTTTTAACAAATTCACCTATAAATAACGAGGCTATCCTGCGAATATTTTACCCCAACCCCACTGTTAACATTAACAACCGCACCGAAAGCTGGAAAATCATTAAACAATGACCTGTGTTATCATGATATAAGATGGTTTCCGAAGTAACCCTTGCTTATGTAGGTTATAACTTCATCCCATACGCTAAATCTCCGGCATCTCCCAAGCCCGGAACGATATATGATTGTGCAGTAAGCTCCTCATCAATAGCGCCCACCCACAATGTGCATTTTGAAAAAGGTAAATATTTTTGAAGATACTCAATACCATCTGTTGCAGCAATGATGGAAACTATATGCGTATGTTTGGGCGCACCCATGCTTTGTAATTCTTTATAAGCCAACACCATTGACTTTCCTGTGGCCAACATCGGGTCAACAATAATTAAGGTTCTGTTTTTGAGTTCAGGTGAGGTCATATAGTCAATCTGTATGTCAAAATTGCCATCTACGT
>Ga0209737_10001576_pt1 | contig 16275 bp, 3 predicted proteins | sample TergutCu122P3_FD_187284 | JGI IMG/M metagenome (GOLD analysis project Ga0209737, IMG submission 187284) | Cubitermes ugandensis P3 segment gut microbial communities from Kakamega Forest, Kenya - Cu122 P3 (SPAdes) (version 2) | ecosystem: Host-associated > Arthropoda: Insects > Digestive system >...
CCCCCCCAGGTATTGGTTTCATAATACCTACAAACATTTATGTGAGTTTATCTAACATAAAGTTTTTAATCAATGTTCAGAGTATCTCCCATTAACACTGCCATACAAACATACAACATATTCCATCATGGAGGCAGGTAAACATAATTTCCTGAAATTTGATTTTTCACAACATTCCACCAGGAAAGCTACAGTCAGTTTTAAAGTACACATAAAAAAGTAGAATAGTGGAGGTGTTGGTCAAATTCCTGCCTGAAACAGCGTACTTCCTCACAAATGTACAAAAAAAAATGTTTATTTAATAAACTGATTGACAAATTATGAAATTCACGCTACTATTACACAGGTAAGAAAATGTGTCAGCTTTCTCATTTAGAAAGACTGTGCCCTTTGTCTATGAAATTATGAATGGCAATATAGAGGGAGATTCTATAGACCATCACACAAGTCGGTGAGCCATCCCAGCTGCCTGGACAGCTCACTGACTTGTGTATCACTCTACTTAAATCTCACTGTGTGTGTACATCAAACACTTTTGCACCAATTACTCACACAATAAAATGCACACCATTATTACAAGGGTAACAGAAAAGCATCTGCTTTATCTTTCCAACAAGCAATGGTACATGAAATAATAAATGGAAACAAACACGCTGTGTCTTTTCTTTTACAAAAACGTTTTTGCCGGCGGTAAGCAACAGTCGTTTGTCGGTGTTTATACGGGCACGTGTAAGCTGAGAAACACATCAAGCACTTTGGCCTCAATTACTCATACAAGAAATTGCTCGTTCAGTATGACACACAAACGCAAAAGGTGCAACCCTAACCAGCAACACTTGACACTTGTTTATTTATAGGCGACAGTTCTATGAAAATTTCAGCAACGCTTGGCGACTCTGGCTTGGATTTGCACCAAGATAGGGACAATGAACGGCACAAATTCGACGGCAAAAACGAAATGTGTATGCCAGGCAATTGAGAACGAAATTGCTGCTTGTCTAGATTCATACCACTTAAGCATTATAATTAACCACATTACACAACGCACTGTTGTTATGTAAGCTTATGTCACTCGATCTGCATATGTCAATAGCCGCGCTTACGCCGGTAGTTGGATATGATGCGAATTCGAATGTCCTCCAGCCAATGCCGCGTGTCAGCCTTCAGTTCGCGCATTTTCACACGTATTTCTTCACGCATCAAATTGAAACACATCGCGATAAGACCCATTCCTAACAGCAAGTAAACAAAATTGATGACCAGTTTTGTCTGACTGCCACTATTGAGAGCCTCAAGGATGTTTGCACCAGGGACGAAGTCGCCAATCCCGATTTTACAAAGACTAGTCACACAGAAATAAGTGCTATCAAGGTATTCCCATCCTTCCCACTCCGCGAACATGATAGTTCCCGTCAGCACATAGCCACCCATAACCCAAAGACAAGCTGTGGATGGAACAATTATGCGTGGGGCTGGGGTTGGGGGCAGATTGCTGTCCGAGTCATTTTCCCCTAGACCCTCTTCACTACACTCGTACAAGCGCCTGTATAACCAGCGGAACGATGAAGCTAGAACCTTCCCCATATTCATGAAGTATAACACATACAGCGGAATTCCAAAAACTGCATACAGCACAGTGAGGCCCTTCCCCAGCGATGTTTTTGGCACGATATTCCCGTAGCCAATCATGGTGAATACAGCCAAACAGAACATCAAAGCTGCTGGAAATGTCCATAACTCCTTACTGACTCTGCCATTGTAACCTTCTTTATAAGCTTTCACAAAATCGTTCTGGAAGACTGTCAGCACCGTATCGACTTTAGCGCGCCAAGCAGCTCCGTTAAAAGGTAAATCACTGTTAGCCGTCAAGTTCCAGATGTCACAAACACATTTCGAATGAAGTTGCGCCACTTTATCATTCTGGGGATTCACCCATTCCTGCTCAATCGACATGAAACCGAAAGCTCCGACAATGGCATAACCAACCACAAGGCCACCGACTCCAACTTGAGTGCACATAAACGCCACCAGTTTTCGGCAACAATCCTTCACCTTTTCGCGGGGGTCACTAGCCGTCGTCGATGACGAACCGCGACTGCGCACGGAGCTTCGAACCCCGGACACGCCAACAGATCTCATCTTCTGCAATCGGTGTCTTTCCGAACACTGAAATAGTTCACCCACTGACGCAGCCATATAGCCAGCCCTAACTATTTTTGGAACCACCATTTGGCATCGCGCCCTACTGCGATACCAACTGGCACATCAAAGTCTCACTAATTCATTGATGTTTTAATTAGTCGCTGACAGCGGAATTAGGCTTATTGCACATGTCTACTAAACTTGTGTGTCAGCAGTATCCCTGTAGTTTGGTGCAATGACTATACACACCTTTGATCAGTATCCGCTTTCATTATTTTTCCACTTCCAAGGGAACAGGAACCTCCCTCATTTCTCAAAACAACGTAGCACATACGAAGTCCTTCTTCTACGTGTCAGACATACCTGTCCGGGATATCATTCCTTTAAGCGCCAATTTCGCTGATAGGATAGGAATAGCTTATTCTGATAGTATACAAAAAGAAAATATTATCTCCGTATATACTAAGCTTTAACACTATTCCTGCTATCTGCCTGTAATTTCTGATTACTGTGGTTTGCACATCAATTTCATTTATTTACATTCTTTGAATCCAAACCAGCTGCAGAACTTGGATACAGAACAAGCTGCAACATCCCAAAAACGTGAATGTTATTTTCAAAGTGTAAAAGTACCCCTCCCCTCCAAATGCCCTAATATACCACATACCAAATGCACTCTATAGCTTCTAAACCTTCATGGTATTATGTGATTTGAGGACTATTTTACCTTCATGTGTTTTTAAAAATTACTTTCCTAGCTAAAGTACCTATTCTACACTTAGACAGTACTGCTCCTGTGTTTCATTCTGACATCATTTTAAGAATATGATGTTTACACACACAATAAAACCTTTACAGCAGAGTCTTAAGGTGTGTCATCCCCACTGTGTTAGGACAATAATACAAAGCATATAGTGTGTATATATCTATATAAACTTACAGTCAATAAACACAACAGTGTATCAATAGCAGAGTTTTTAAAACTTTTTACATCATGACTCACTGTATAAAATATGTTTTTCACTCTGACCCAAAAAAGAGTAAAGCATTAATTAAAGTTCATGTTTACATAATGTAATGGATATGCCCACATGTTTTTAACATTTCTGCCCAATTCTGAATAATGCTGACAATGTACATACACATCACATGCAATGTTCTGTCTGCTCCTTTCTCTTCTTTCAAATCATGTCCACAATGAAACTCCTTGTTAACACATACACATTGATGTGAATGGCACAACACATTCATTTTACTTAGCAATGGAAATTCTTTTTGAACCTTAATAAAATAATGATAAAACTAGATATCTTAAAATTACCTTTCAGTGTGAATGAAGAACCAAGTTACAACAATTAATTTTCTTCTTCGGTTATTAATTTTAATTTTGTTACTAATTCAGGATTTTAAAAAGTGAAATGTTCAGGAGTTTTTCTTCAAATTTTCAAACTGCACTTCTGGAAAGTAATGACAGAAACTTTCATAAAACACAATGAATTTTAACAGTATAGCAAATTTTATTTCAAACGATTTGCAAATTGCTGGAAACATCTTCCTCAAAATGCTGCAACGCTGTTGAGAACATACTGCAGTATGGTCAGTTACTTTAAAGTTGTGCTTGCTATAGCTGCAGTAATTCTTGAAATCCTTGGACATGTTCAGCATGCTGAAATATTCGCAGTTTCAAGCTGAGTTCATTACGGATATGCAAAATGTCAGCACAATATGGCCACTTCATTACTGAACTATCATCCCAGACCATAACGTAACTAAAAAAATGTGAATCTCATTTCTTAGTTCATACACGTGGTTACAAATGTGAATATGTAAGTTTTTTTTTTTTTAATATCACCTTTTAACATTGTGAATAATGGAGGTATACCATTACTTCTAAGTACAACACACCACAATAGGATGATTCATTACAGAATTATGCACAGTTCAGGTTTCAATTTGCATATTATAATTAATTTCACCATTGACATATCTACAAAATTAAAACCACAAGATAATTATAAAATATTTTCTAATATTAATGCAACATAACTGGTTTTATGTTACATGAACTCATAAGACAGTCCATTCAACTATTCCCATGAGCCACCAATGGGTCACACCACACAGTTTTAAAGCCACCGCTGTAAAGGACTAAGCCAAGGATACAGAATATACCACAATACAGGCACAAATATAATAATACTTAATACAAATATAAACATAAAAACATAGTTGTTACAGCTATATACAGACATCTTATTTCATAAGGATGCGACAGTATATAGACTCACAACTGGTACTCTGAAGGATGAAGTAACCATGGCAAAGACATATCATAAGTTCAGTATTTAAGAATTTTCAATTAAAGTGAATTCTTCTAATGGGAAGAAGGAATATGATAACAGGCAATATAAATAATAACTGCATGGAAGATACAATGTTAAATAACAGGTAACCTTTTAATGCTTGCTTAAATACTTTGACACATTATTCAAACATTTAATGGTAAATAAAGATTATCGAACAACCTGATTCTGTACAGTATTCAAACATTTAATGGTAAATGGAAGATTACTGAACAGAGAGGTCAAAACGTGGCATATGGACATCATATTTATGTCATCTGTTTACACAGTATATGTCTGAACTTGTCTAAAACTTTTCCAGGATGTCGACAGCAAATGAAGTAATAAGGGGAAACACTATTGTTTTAAATGGCTCTTGTCTTTAGTCACTTCACGTTTGGTTGCTCATGTCATATACCAGGCCCACACTCCCTGCCTCATTCCCATACTGCTTACTGGAAAGGTTGTGTGGCCTGTGTGACTCACCTGTGGACACTTTGCCGATTTCTGTCTAAAAAAAGATGCTCAATACAGTTGCTACAACAAGTGTGGTCATAAATTCAGATGAACATTTCCAGAAGTGCCACTTATGCAGAGAAAATAATTTACAAATAAGAGCAAAGTTTTTGGTTAGCAGGTTCCAACAGAACATAGTGAGAAAAAACTGGACAAAGTGGTGCTAAAATGGAGATGTCTCCATGAAATTTTTCTGCCCATTTTGCACAGTAAATGGGTGCCTGCATCATCACCATCCAGTACAACAAAACTGATGTACTGGCATCATATAAGATAACTGTGGTTCACAAACTCTGGGGCACACACATCATAACGCAAAACATCATCTGATGAAATGGTAAGTACAAGGAGGTCTACGTTAAAAAAATGGACCCCCCCCCCCAAAACACACAGTCTGTTTAAAACTGGAAGTTATTTTCATCTCAGTGCATACATATACATTCAAATAACAGGCGGTGGTCAGAATAAAATCCCACATTAATTTATACAGTGCCATTACATGATGAAACCATCGGTGCATGGTGTGCTATCAGTGCAAGTCTCATTACTGGGCTCACTTTCACATTCACACTAGCAATGACATAATTCACTCAAGTACGACAACGGTCAACTTCTTGATAAGTAAAATGCATTGTACAGTAAAATTTTAAGAATATGTCTTGCAAAAGGTTTCAGGCTTTTATAAAGAAAAATGGATCCACCGACAAATACGCATGTGCCTAGAAGACACATTAAACATTTTTTGTGCGTTTTCAAGTTCTGATGAGAAAAACAAAATATGCCCCTTTTTATGGTCTATAAGTGGTAAATGCCCTCTTTACTTCTTATATAACCCTGCCTTCAAGAAATTCTACTTTAGATCTCCCAGTTTGAAATGACTACTCTTTTACAATCAGCATCTAAATAGTGCATTAAACTGTTGGAATAAAGTCATCATAAGTCAGTGTGCATCATGTCAACGGGCTTTTAGTATTCTGGAAGCTTCTCGTCCTCACCAATTCATATTTAGGATGGAATTACTTTATGGCGTACGTTACACGAACACTACTCAGTGTCACTACAAATAGCAATGTAAAGATACAGTAAAAGAACATATGTATATGCTGCATAACGTACAAAACCTTGCAAGCTCCAATAAAGAATTTCTAATGCCATCTAACCTACTAATGCGTAATTTAACCTAACCTTCTGACAACACTCCCCACTTATCATCTTACAATTACCATCCATATACAGTTCAACTTACCTTCCGAAAAAAGAACAGTCGAACATAATTCAAATAAAAACTGCCTATAATCATAAACTAGACATTATGTTGGGCTTATACTGCATAATAAAACCCCTAACTACTTTCACACTGCAAACAAAATCACGTACTTCGTCATCTTTACTACAATATTTGATCAACAGAGTGCTCTGCTTCACCATTATGCCAAAAGAGAAGAAAAGACAAATGTGGTGCGTATTTTAGAGGGCTGAATATAAGGAAAGAATTGAAAATTGTCTGTGCGTGGTTATTTCACCTGTCAGGAAATTATTAATTATAGCGTGAATTGGCTATTGCGTTATTAGATTTTCTGCTATATCCGGTAATTTAAATTTTTGAATTCGTTCGGTCTTATAAGCACTGTAAATAACAGCTTGTATTAACGAACACCGCCAATAAATGAGATACTCGTTGGAAGTAGAAATCTGACGAGCAGTGAAACAGAATGGCCCATTTTATCCAAGTGATTTATAAATAATTTATTCTGTTAATTTTATAAGCCGAGGCCAAATTTTGTTTATTACGAAGTTTATTGTGGGTTAGCAAACACTTGCCTTCTGTGACCTGGGTTATGACGTGTGTAGTCTGCTGGCTACCAACGTTTGTTTTTGCCCAGATTTGAAATAAAATAAATAATTTTATTTGTTTTATGGTTCTTTTACCTGTTACTGCTGCTAGAACAGTAACAATAAGTCAGTTCTTAATTTAACTGTAATGTTGCAGTGAATGACTTATACGCAATGACAGGACAGCTGGTTCAGTATATTGTGATTCGTGCAGACTTGTTGAAAACTCTTAACTGGCCTGTGGGATCAGTAATTGTTCAGGCTTGCCATGCGTGTTGTGCTGTTACTTATCTCTTCAAGAATGATCCTGACACACAGGAGTATCTGAAGGATCTTGAAAATATGCACAAAGTTGTGTTGGAGGCAAGTAGTGGTATTTTCATAAAATTGTAGTTCATTCAGTGTCATTTTTATGGGGGGTGGGGGTAAAAGTGTCATCTAAGACCAGTTTTATTAATATTTTGCAGCTCTGGGAAGATAAATTTCTTTTTCTTTTCTCCCCACTGTTCATAAGGCCTTGAAAAATAACCTGTTATTTTACTGTAAAGTATCCAGTTAGGAGAATCACCATAGATCATAGGGTTTCTTTTGAAAGGGGCATGAGTCATGAAAACCAAATATAAAAAGATGAATACTCTTTTCAGTTTAATACAAATGTTCAGGTATGTATATTTTGAAAGTACCTATGAACTCCATATTTTGTTGCTCAATACCATCTTTTATGATACTCTTTGAGAGTGAAAACCTTTTACTCTGTAATTCACACCATTTTTAGAAACTAATGCTACTTTTTCTACCTGTTTCTGTCTCTAATGGTTATTAGTTTACATAAGAGAATCAGTCGAGTATCCAACCCACTGTGGCACTGTATGGCATAAGAAAGGTAGGTAAGTTGGGACCTCCTAACAGGTTTCTGCCATTTTTATTGTGATCCAAGTGGAAGTGGACAGAATTGAATGTGACTAAGCATGGCTTGTACCCTTTTCAAAACCACCATTTTCTAGACTTTATATGTTCCATAATAATAATATGTTACATGTCCATGCATTAAAGAATGTGGTTTGCTTAAATGAACAACCAACAAAAGACAAATAATGGTAATAATAATAATAATATTGAATTGAACATATTTATAAATATGCATTTGTTGGTTGATCATGTAGGTAAACAATGCCACTTTTGTTTATCATGTGAGAGGTTTTCATGACAATGAAGCTTTGGATTGTAATGTGCTGGATTATGACATTGTAGCCTAGTAGATGGTTACCATTGTGTTAGAATTGCTGCTTCCATCCTCTACTTTGGATGTGCATGCAGCAAATTCTTCCAGAATGTGGTAAGCTTCTACCAGACTGCATGGTATCACAACCCATAAGACCCCATTCAGTGCACTAATTTGCTTATAATGCATAAGGCTTCTGTGAAAGGTGTTAACTAGATAGAATCTGTATTATGAAAATAAGCATCAGAGCATGTAATAAATTAACAGAACAACTACAGTTTCACTCTTATTCCAACAGGTTCCAGATGAATCAAGTCTACGCACTTTAGAATCAAAATTGAAAGAAAACCGTATTTTGCATAAAATATGGATAGAACAACCAGAGAATTTTCCCACATGTATTGTAGTAAAACCATATCCAAAGGGAGAGGTGCAGAAGTACTTTAAGAAATTGAGACTATTTAAAGGTTAATTCTCACAAATACATCACGGTCTTCATTCCAAGCTATAATTACAAAGGCTTCCATTATATGCGATTTAAATTGGTGTGGTCAGTGACAAGTCCAGATTGTGTACAAACAGCAACATCAGTTTCTTTGTGTGCATTTTAAGAACCAATAAAGTACACTTTTTATGTCTTCTACAGATGTCTGTGAACATCTTCATCACTATGTTGTACGTGGTGCAATGTGAAAATATAAGTCAAATAAATTATGAAATTTGTTACTTATTGTCTCTTTTCTATAAGTAGATTAACATACATTTTTTGTTGCAAGTCAGATAATATAATGTGGGTGCTTGCTGCTTGTTCCTTGTCTTGGAGGACCTTGCTGTCTTCATCTTCAATGTGATCGAAGTGGCGTAACTGTAGACTAATCTTCACAGTGTCATCAACAGACACCGGGTATCTTCAAAGAGTAAATTATTGTACAAGAAAGTGTGTGTGGCATAGAGTGAGTCTGATGAATTTTTGTGTGCAGCAGTATTTTCCATTTACCAACAGTTGAAATTTTCACATCGGCATATGCACTACACATTCTCCACCACAAATACGAATATGGACCCATGGACATGACCATATCCTTACTGCACCCAGTCCACAAAAGTTGACGAACTCATTAGAAAATTTCTACACTATACTTTTCCAACAACATAACACTATCATCAATGAACAATTCCAGAAAGTTGAAAACCCCATTTACGATCTCATCTATGACATATGACTCTAACACGCACACACGTGACCCATACTCATTCTACCCCCCGATTGATGTTCAGCTTTGTACAGTGCAGCCTGCAGACACACCACCACCACCATGCTTGGTACATAACATACTGATAGCCATTTTACATACAAGGTATAATATATAATTTTGTTTATCAGTACATTAATAACCTCCTAGACACATTTTTCTTCTATTTCAGTTGGTGGCACAACACACACACAGCACATGAACACTTCTTACCCACATAAATTTAGCACATGTAATTTTATCTGTGTTTTATACTTTAACATAAACTGTGAATCACAGATTTAAAACTTGATATTTTTTAATTGTAGGTACATTGGCTTGGTTGTCATTGTGATATATCCTTATTTATATTTATGTAGCTGTGTGTAGGTTCTGTGTCATATGTTGTCTCATTATTATGTACTCCTATTTGTTATTTTCTCATTGCTCAACTTATGCTTTTTAATATCCAGTTTATGTTGGTTTTCTTGTTTTGTATATTTGTTTTATATTTTGTATATTCTGTGCTTTTGTATTGTTTTGTGTATTGTTTTTCCTTTTGTATATAGATGTTTGTTTCCTATTTTTGTACAAGTTTACCGACCACTGCCACCGGGTGGAAAACCATTTGCGTTAAATAAATATAATATCATATCCTATAAAAAAACACCTCCCTGAAGATGGCCACAAAACGTGTAAGAGGTTTACAATGATTATAATGTAATATATTCATATATTTTCAAATGCACTTTTTGGTTTTATTCTTATAGTGACTATTTTGTATTTAAAAGTGTAAAATTTTTTGTTTAATTTAAATTATTAGACATTTAGTTAAGAGAGCTTGGATGGAGAATTTATGTTGTCTATGTCTGAACAAGGAAAATGAAAAATTTGGTCATATATATCTCAGGCAGTACTTCAGTGATGTATGCTACAGTTCTGATGGTCCAAAACTGTGGTGTCACTGTGATTGGCTTTTACATAATTATGGAATTAACCAATCTATTCCAGCACAGTACATACTACACAAGATTTGCCCCAAACAAAACAGGTAATTTTCTAAGCATCTGGAGTTAACAGCCTAAGGCATGACTTTTTGTTAGTCTGTATTACAATTACATTTACATAATTCACATTTCACAGATCCATTATTCTAAGTTGAATTGAATATGAAATTGTATGATGTTTTGTAAAACCAAATGGTACATATTTCTCTTGAGCAGATGTCATTCAGGAGCTCAGAAAATTCCCAGCCATTACAAAATGAGAAGGTTTATTACAGTTTTTACAAAAACTCACTCTTTGATCCTGTCTTGAGTCAGTTTCATTCATTCCCCATCATTATACCCATATAAGATTAATTTCAAAATGACTTTGTTATCTGCATCTACTGCCCTTATATGCCTTTTTGACATTCACAGGAGCAGCTTTGCCTCTCACCTTTCTGCCTGGCTAGCACTGTGTTGTATTGGAATAACGGGTATTTTGATTCATTTTTAATTAATGTTTTTATAAACAAAATTAGTAGCTTATCCAGTGCTGACTTGGTTTGTTTACTTACCACAATATTTAGAGACTTCCCTGCTTTTAATCTACATGATTAATTCAATGTCAGTTCCGTAGCTAAGCATGTTTCCATTTGAACATATGACATCAAACGTCCAGGACTCTGTAAGAACACAGACACAGGAAGTAAGATGCAAATTGTTTTTATTTCAAAGTACTCCTCCTTGACAAAAACACACTTCTTATGTCTTTCTAATAGTTGCACAAAACAGTCATCAGAGATGTCTGAAGAAACTGCCTTTACTTCAGTGATTTAAGCTCTTGATGTCTTTGGGATCCTTAAATATTCTTGTGTTGAGGGTGGCTACTACTTCAGGGATATAAAAATTTGGCTGGCCTGCGATCAGGCAAATGAGGTGGGTGGCTGACCACCACGCAGAGATTTGCCAGGAAGTACTTTGCCATCATGGCAGAAAGCAAGAACAATGTAATGCAAAAGGCAATCCCTGTATTTCTGTCGAAATTACTGCCTCACCTTTGCAGTTACCTGCAATAACCATATATCTATTGTATTAACTGCATTCCTTTTAATGAAAATTTAATTAATCACAAAAAAAAGAGCAACATGTATAAAACACAATTTTAAAAATTGCAATCTCAGTTTGGTAAAAGCAATTATATAGCCTTGTATGAGTTTTAATAATTCTAGCATGTTAACGACCCTTTAGGGTCAAAGCTTGTTGCAATAAATACTGTGAATAAAGTTGTTTTAATGGATTTTACTCCTTTAATTATAAGAAAACAGCGAGATGTCTAATTGTAAAATTGGTTAAATTGTTTGGTATTTATTATGCACATCTACAGGCCTATTTTTCTGAATCCTGAAATTCTGGCATTATTTCTGTGCATTTCGTATCAGTTACCTCCATTTTAATCGGCAGTGCCGTTCCCATTGTAGGCCAATAGCAGTTGAACAGTAATAGTATCAGCTTTTCTATTCTGTGGTCATCACTTCTGCCTAGTATTCAGGAAGCTCTGGGTTCGATTCGCGTAGCAAATAATCCTTCAACGTTTTGGGCCTTTACACAGTATTTTACACAATACTAATAGGCTACTAATCTGTTATTAAATACACTGCACCAGCTAACGCCTCAGCCATAATGCAGTGTCCGATATATGATACTGCTATTAACTCTTCTTACGCAAATCATACTTCTTCAAATAAATGATGTTGCTGATTAGCTTCAAGGAATATACGTGAGAATGACCAACGAGATGCACACTTTTTCTCAGTAATTTATTCAAATTAAACTATCCTTTACATGTTTCGAACAGATAATTGTTCATCATCAGGAGCTTTAAGGAAGTATCCATTCAGAGGAGCACACCAAGATCTGCGGGCCCTTACTGTTACTCATGATAAAATTTCGTTTCTTGCTGCAGATTACATGAAATATGGAGATCTTAATTGGTGAAATGCCGTTGAGTTTAAGGCGGGAAGGCAGTAACCAAGAACTCATGGGCATACGTAGTTTATTTCCATTATACCACGACCGTTTACTTCGAAAGCCTTTTTAGTTTATCGTTCATTAATCGCCGTATTATTCGACGCTATATACTTTTGTGTCCTGACGGCGTCGTAAAATAACCCACCAAATATACTTGGGCATTTGTCGCTTGCGATTTCAAGGAAACATCTAACCTAAATCTAACGTGGCCACAACTTGACCCTTCCCTGAACCCAAGAAACCACAATTTCCTGTTTGTGTAATCGGATATTTTATCTTAAAAGTATTTAGCGGTTGGTGTTTGTGTATTTTCCCATCTTTGTTTGTAGGTAAGTTTGTCGAATTGAATACCACTACGCCATCCTTTAAAAAATTGTGCAGAGTAATCCTGTTACTATCCTCACTCCATACGAGGGCGTTTGCATCTGCGTTAGGAACGTCGTGAATGCCCATCTTACAAGGAGATCCTGTTTTGAGTTAGACACTAGCTTCGCAAGCAGGTAGACTGAGACACGCGTTCACAATAATGGGGAGAGTCATCTTTGCACTTGCGCTCCTGCTTTTCACGATTTCTTCGATTGTTGCCCAACAAAATCCTAAACCGGGGGTGTGCCCACCACCGGTGGCAATTGGAATTTGCGATATGACATGTTTTTCTGACAGTCAGTGTGGAGGTAACAATAAATGTTGCCGTACCGGTTGTGGAGGAACCTTCTGCACATTTCCTGTCACCGAGGGAACAAACGTTCATCGCGGTAAGTAGTTTGGTCCAGCGATTTACCTTATAATAATAATAATAATATTTATTAACTGCAATTGGGTTGTCACCCGGTGGCAGTGGTTATTTTACATGTACACAAATATAAAAAAAAACTAACTAGAAAATTTAAGTCGGGAGGGCTACATGAGAAGCATGTAGTAGCAAATTGGAAACTGGGGAACCATCTCATCATTCGCTTGTAGACACAGGGAAACCAAGAAAAACCTGTGTCGAGGTGGCCGGTCGCAGGACCTTCCGGATACTGACTTCTAGCCAGCAGTCCGGCATCTAAAGTAAGAGTCCGGCATCTAAAGTAAGAGTCCGGCATCTAAAGTAAGAGTCCGGCATCTAAAGTAAGAAGTCCGGCATGTAAAGTAATTATTTCTGGCCCCAGTGATTTAAAGTTTATTGACGTGTGAAAATGGCCGCGCAAGTTAGTGGTAACCGGCAGATAGGTGTATGTTTGTTCAAGCCAGTAGCTTAGGCCTATCTAGAATGCAATCTTTAGGACTTTTTTAATAAATTTTAAAACTACATTGCAAACCGATCATACAAATGTTACAATATCAAGGTAGGCCTTCTGCTTGCAGTACTGCATGAAGATGTTTGAACTGGGGGAGAAAGAGTTCTGTAATTTCTCAACCCCAACTTGGCGTGAAAGTGAATGGTGAGATTCACGCTCCTGCCGTTTTGCCCGCGGATAAAGTGTCGCCTTTACACGTTGCGTAGGTGTCTGGATGTGCTCGAGCGCTGGTTGTAACAAATTTTTTGTACAGTGCCGGGTTGTTAGCTCCCAACCCCCAAAACTAGAGGATCGCCCCTTGTCGACTGTTCGCTATTGTTTATTTAGTGTTTCATATCAGATGCGGCTAATGTTCAATGCGTCATGTCATTTAGAGGTACAGTACACATGTCAGTCTTGTATTTTATCATCATAAATCAGTCTTCTTGTATATTAATGAGCATATAATTCTTTCATCCACTTTGGCCTTCAACTAGATATACTCCTTGAAATTTTGTATCTTCTTAATGTTATTCCTTACCTGTGATACATCCCTAGATTACCTCAACTCGTCTTGTATACGCAAGTTCATTTTGCGTAATAAGTATCTCTCATTCTTCAACCTGATCCTGTGATCCTTGGTAAATGACCAACTTGACGCACAATTCTTTTCTATGTACGAATTATTTCAGTTCTCTACATGTTTCGAGCAACCCCGTGCTCATCGTCAGGAGATTCAATTGTAGCAATACCTGTGATTATCATCATCAGCTCTACAGCCCTGGGTGGGCCTTAGCCTCCTCTTTTTTTTCCGTAACAATATTTTTTTACGGGGTGGGGTTGTTAGCCCCACGCCCAACCCCCAACATGGAGGACCAGGGAATCCCTTTTTGTCTAGGTAATCACCCTTGACCTGTCTGGCATGGGAGGCCCTACCAGTAGTTACGCTCCCGCCGACATACGAGTAACTCTCGGGATCATATGACCACTCAAGCCCCTCCACTGCGCCAAAGTAGGAATACCTTCGGGAAGGAAGGGTTCCGTAATAATTTAACTTAATGGACTCACCCGTCAGTGATTCTTAAAATCGTAATTGTCATATAATTTTCCATTCGACGCATATAACTATTTCAGTCGACAAAACGTTATATAAACCAAACCGTAGATCGCTACAACCAACTCTTTGATTCCACTGTCAACTGAATGGTTGCCTATTCTATTACACGGAAATTTGAGGACAACAATTTCGTCATTCCCTTGATTTTTAAAGAGGTACCGCATCGGAGAGCACATGTTTTTAATTAGGCAATTAATAGCACTTTTGCGATATAATCATAAATCAGCTGAAGGGTGCGGCGAGTATAATACGAGGAAAACCTTAGTGTCTTTAATATTCATCAGTAGTTGCATTACATCATAGTGCCTAAGGCAGTAATTTATTCCAAAATGTGACGTCACTCTGAGGTTTTAAATACACAAAGGATTGAAAAGCACGTCTCTCGTTTGAAGCACAGCATTGTTATTGATGCTTCCAGTCGTTCACGTCATATAGCATCGAATTTTAAACTGAATAGCTCGTAATGAGCTGGAAAAGGACGTGGAAGGAACTGGTCGTGGCCTAATTCCAGCATTCTTCTCGACTGACTGATAAAAACTGCGACAAACTTCAGTGAAGATAGCTCATCTCGGGGACAACGTTTGAAGCCAGGGCCTTCTAAATACTAATCAGAAGTGCTAATAACCTGACCGAGACAATCGGTCTAAACGAGGAGAAATTTACTTAACAGATCGCGTTGGATAGTGTACGAAACGAGTAACATGGGCTGTCATGTAGAAGCTTTATGTGAAGGTTAACTACAGACCTGGAATCTATTCTCGTTCTCAGTTACAAAGAAACGGAAAATTTTCCAGACCCAGTAACACATGATTATTACCATTGAAGGTCACAGCAAGATGGGATGGGAGCATCTGGCTGCTAATAGCTCTGTTCGTTTATATTAAACAAAGCGTGACTAGCCTATATGTTGCGAAGTTGCAAGCAGACATTCCCTGAAAAATTAAGTAATTAGTTATTTAATCGTTCCAGAGAAGACAGCTCAGAAGCCTGGAAGCAATAAATTAAGGTATAATCATTTTTTCCGTGCTGTTAATTTATACCTGTAAGAAGACAAACATTAACAAAGAATATAATGTGCCCAAATATGTCCATTATCGCATTTGAGTAAGAAAATATATTCTTCAAAACCATAGGCCAAAATTAACACAATTTATTCACTTATTTCTAAGCACATATCCGATACAATAAAGCGGTTTCTACAATAAGTATCCTAGGTAGTATAAAACCTAACACTAAATAGAAATTTTCGCTATAATTTTAGAACACTTTTTATGGGTTAAGCAGTCCAAGAAGACTGCTGGACCCTTCGAGATGAAACAGAGAGGCTATTCCGTCAGTTACATCCCAGAATAGCGAAGATCTCATTTACATCAAGGCGGAAGCGTGAAATCATTCTTTCGCAGTCTCGTGACGTTTCGTTATCCCTACACTGCATAGGCCTATCCTACATGCTGTTAAGTAACAGGATTGCACGTATTGCTTATTATTTGTTGTGCACTGACTTGTGCTTAACACTGGGGGTCCTCTTACCCATATTTATGTATTTTGTTGCACAGTTACCCGAGGTGATTTTTGTTGAAGTTCTACTTACTTAG
>Ga0209737_10001577_pt1 | contig 16273 bp, 13 predicted proteins | sample TergutCu122P3_FD_187284 | JGI IMG/M metagenome (GOLD analysis project Ga0209737, IMG submission 187284) | Cubitermes ugandensis P3 segment gut microbial communities from Kakamega Forest, Kenya - Cu122 P3 (SPAdes) (version 2) | ecosystem: Host-associated > Arthropoda: Insects > Digestive system...
CTTCCCCACAGCATAGGGCCGGGGGTTGACAATGTCGGCCGCGCCAAAGCGGCGGGCGGCGACAATGCCGGCGCCTATTTTCATTTCGCCGTGCGTCAGGGTGGGGCCATCCTCCACCACCAGCACCCGCTTGCCGCGAATCAGCTCCGGCTTGTCCACGCTTAAGGTGGAAGCGGCGTCCACCACCACCGCCTGGGGGGCCACCTTCTCCACGTTGGCGCGTACCTGCTGAATGGACTCAAAATCCGCGCTGTCTATTTTATTCACCACCACCACGTCGGCCATGCGCAAAGTCACCTCTCCTGGATAATAGGAAAGCTCATGCCCCGGGCGGTGCGGGTCCACCACCGTCACCATGAAGTCCGGCCGGAAGAAAGGAAAGTCATTGTTGCCCCCGTCCCACAAAATGACGTCACAGCCCTTCGGGTCCGCCTCCGCCGCACGCAAAATGGCCTCATAGTCCACGCCGGCATAAATGACGTTGCCGCGCGCAATGTGCGGCTCATACTCCTCCATCTCCTCGATGGTGCATTTGTGTTTGGCCAAGTCCTCCAGCGTGGCAAAGCGCTGCACCTTCTGGGCCACCAAGTCTCCGTAGGGCATGGGGTGGCGCACCGCAATGACTTTGAGGCCAGCGGCCATCAACACCTCGGCAATGCGGCGGGAGGTTTGGCTTTTGCCACAGCCGGTACGGACGGCGCCGACGGCGATGACGGGTTTGGTGCTTTGGAGCATGGTTTTTTTGGGCCCAAGCAGCACAAAATCCGCGCCGGCGGCATTCACCTGGGCGCTGACATTCATGAGGGCGCCGTAGGGAATGTCGCTATAGGCAAAGACGCATTCGTCGACATTCAGCTCTTTTATGAGGCGCTCCAAGTCCTCCTGGAGAAAAATCTGAATTCCCTGGGGGTAGAGGCTGCCGGCCAGCGCCGCGGGGTATTTGCGTCCGGCAATGTCCGGAATTTGGGCGGCGGTGAAGGCGACCACCTCATAAGCGGGGTTGTCCCGGTAGCAGGTATTAAAGTTGTGAAAGTCTCTCCCGGCTGCGCCAATAATAAGGGTTTTGCGTTTTTGCATCCGTCCTGTCCTTCCATTGAGGGTGGGCCGGGGGGGACAGTGCCCTCTCGGCGGAAAACTGACAACTGAAAACTGACAACTGAAAACTATTTTGCCCGCGCTTTTGCCGCTTGCACTGTGTTCCCCATCAACATCGCTATCGTCATGGGCCCCACCCCTCCTGGGACGGGGGTTAGCCATGCGGCCTTCTCCTTTACCTCTTCGAAGGCCACATCCCCGCAGAGTTTGCCCGCCTCGTCGCGGTTCATCCCTACGTCCACCACCACGGCGCCTTCTTTTATCCAATCCGCCCTCACCAGGCCTGCCATCCCCACCGCCGCAATGACAATGTCTGCCCGCTGCGTCTCCGCCTTCACCTCGCTCTTCGAGTGGCACAACACCACCGTCGCACTCGCATTCAACAAAAGCGCCGCCATCGGCCTTCCCACAATATTGCTTCTGCCTATGACGACGGCCCGCCTCCCCGCCAGGGGGCATTCTATCTCCTCAAGCAACTTCATCACCCCCAGGGGCGTACAGGGCACCAAAGTGGGCACCCCCTGAAACAGACTTCCGGCATTGACGGGGTGAAAACCGTCGACGTCCTTTTCCGGGAGCACAGCCCTGAGCACCTGCTGCGCGTCCAAATGCCTGGGCAAAGGCAGCTGTACCAATATGCCGTCCACGGCCTCCTCCTCGTTCAACCGCGCAATGAGGCCCAGCAGCTGGGCCTGCGTCGTCTGCTCCGGCAAAGCGTGCTCCCAGGAGTGGAGGCCCAGGGCCTGGGCTGTTCGCTTCTTTGAAGCTACGTATGTTTTGCTGGCAGAGTCTTCCCCCACGCGAATAACGGCAATTCCGGGGGGGCGGCCCATGGACTCCACAAAGCGGGAGATTTCAGGAAGCAGCAGGGCACGTTGCTTGGCGGCAATCTCTGTTCCATTTATCAACTTAGCTACCATAAGCATTCCATATGCAGTATGCTGGCCAGGCTGCAAGGACTTATGCTTGGAAAATGGCTTGGCCTCTTCATAGGAATTTTGACAGGCGCGCTGTTCATGCCCTGGCCGTGGCTCCTTCTGCCCGCGCCCCTTGGTCTTGCCCTGGGGCACCTGTGGGACCGCCTCGCCCGCGCCCCCTCTGGAATTCCTAAGAAAACCCCCGGGGGGGTGAAGAAGTCCTCTGGGCGTACAGCCTCCGGACATACAGCCCCCGGGCGTACAGTGTCTCCACGTAGGGGGCCTCCTTCTCCTGCTCCTTCCGAGAAAGAGCTCCAAGAGTCCCGCTTGGCCAGGCTGCTTTGCCCCATCTTCGCTCAAATCGCCAGGGCGGATGGGCCCATTAACCCTCAGGAAGTACGCCATATCCGCCTCTACTTCGAGGAGGAGCTGGCCTTCTCCGAGTGGGGCTTAAGTGCGGTGCGTGCGGAGTTAAAAGCATGGCTTGGCAAGGAGGCGGAAATTCAGGTTTTGCTTGCCAAAGCGCGGCCGGAAATCCCCCCGGCCATGCGCCTTCCCTTTGTTGCTGCCCTCTATGGCCTGGCGATGACAGATGGGGAGTTGCAACGTGCCGAAAGGGAGCTTTTGCAACGCGTTGTCCGCTATTTAAACCTTTCGGAAGAGCAGCTGCGCTCGGTTACCTCGGCCTTCTTCGGGGATGGAAGCGAGCACTATGCCCGCTTAAGCCTTGAGCCCCATGCCTCGGATGAAGACATTAAAAAGGCCTACCGCCAAATGGCCGCTGCCTATCACCCCGACAGCCAGAGGGGCATGTCCAGCCAGCAAGTGCAGAAGGCTACGGAGACTTTTCACAAAATTAAAGAAGCCTATGAGTCCCTCAAAAAAATCCGCGGGTTTTGAACATTGGCGGTGGATCCGGCCTCTCCTCTTCTGTCTTCCTGCTGAATGGGCCCACGGCCTTGGAATGTGCGCCCTCCATATGCTCGGTGCCCTCCCCCTGGCTTCGCGCCTGCGGGAAAAAAACCGGCCCCTCCGCCCGGCGTTGGCTGGCCGCCTCTTTGGCATTGACTTTCCCAACCCCCTGGGCCTTGCCGCCGGCTTTGACAAAAATGCCACCGCCATCCCCGGGCTTTCTGCTTTGGGGTTTGGCTTTGTCGAAGTGGGCACCCTCACTCCCAAGCCCCAGGCTGGAAACCCAAAGCCTCGCCTCTTTCGCCTCCGCCGGCATGAAGCCCTCATCAACCGCATGGGCTTTAACAACCGCGGGGCGGAATATGCGGCGCGTACCTTGGAAAAACGGACAAGTCGCCCTCTTCCCATCGGCATTAACCTGGGCAAAAACAAATGGACTGAGCTGGAAAACGCCGCCGAGGACTATGCTTTGGCGGCAAAAACCCTCGCCCCTTTTGCGGACTACCTGGCTGTCAACCTCTCTTCTCCTAATACCCCCGGGTTGCGCTCCTTGCAGTCCCCCAAAACCCTGGAGGCACTTTTGCTTCACCTTCAAAAACAGGGCCTCCAAAAACCCCTCCTGGTCAAACTGGCGCCGGACTTGCCCAAAGAAGAATTGCAGGAAATTTGTGAAGTCGCTTTGTCGTGTGCGGTGGATGGCATTATTGCTACCAATACGACGCTGCGGCGAGACATTGAAGAGCCGCTGGCTTCGCAAGCAGGAGGGCTCTCCGGAAAACCTTTGCGCGCTTTGTCCAGCGAGTGCATTCGACACATCCACCGGACAACGCAAGGGCGCATTCCCATTGTTGGCGTGGGAGGCATTTTTTCTGCCGAAGACGCCTATGAGAAAATAAAAGCCGGCGCCAGCCTCGTTCAACTCTATTCGGGGCTCATTTATGGCGGCCCCAACACTGCATGCCGTATTTTGGATGGCCTGGAGGCCTGTTTGCTTCGAGACGGAGCAGCCCACTTGAGCGAGGTGGTGGGGCAAGGCCGCTCCTGAAGGGTCTTTTTGTCCTCTGGCGGCTGAAGCCTCCGGTTTCGCTCAGGTCATGCACCTGAAGTGCACTCCCTCCAGCCCTCCCTTCCGTCAGAAAGCTCCACCGGAGCTTTCTCATCGCGAAATCCTCGCCGAAGGCCACCAGAGAACAAAAATCCTCCTTCAGAAACGGCCTTGGGGGGTGCTTATGTCAGCTGCTTTCTTTTTCCTTCGCCGACTGCTCTTTCGCCGCTTGTTCCAGTTGCTCTCTTTTGTTCTTCAATGTCTTGAGCAATTCTTCATAGCTGCGTGTCGCAAGAAATCTCCGGAATTGCTCCTCATAGGTTTGTACGAGGGAGACCTCGTCCGTCACAATGTCAAAGACGAGCCAGGCGGTTTGTTTTTTGAAGAGGCGGTATTCTACCGGAATCCGTGTTTTGCCGCTTTGCAGCGTCGCGTACACCGAGGCTTCTGCTGCGCGCAGCTCCTCGCGCTCAATGTGTGCGTTGCTTAAATGGGAAGAGCCCCCCGCCGTCTTCTGTACGTAGGTGGCTTTCAAAAGCCCCTTCATCGTCTCCTCAAACTCGGCTTGCTGCTTCTTGGAGAGCTCTTTCCATTTGTCCCCCAAAGCGCGCCTGGCCAACTCTCCAAAGTCGACAAACTTCTCTATGCTTTTGGCCAAAACATCCGCATCGGCTTTTGCACCAAGCAACTTCTCCACTTCCGCGTTTCCGCGCCGGACAACTTCAGAGGGGCTTTGCTCGCCTGGCTTTTGCGCAGCTGGGCTTTGCGCCCAAGCAAAAACCGGAAGTATGAATGCCAACAGCATGGTTTTTTTAAAAAAATGCATAAGCGTGTCCAATTATTGTCAGAAATTTTTCGTGCCACCCAGCTTTGTGCCAACAGCGCGCTCCAGTGCAGCCAACCCCAGCTGGAATTCAGACCATGCCTTCATCTTCTCCGCAGAAGCCGACAGCCAGGCAAGATAAGCGTCAAAAACGTCTCTGGCTTCTCCTGTGCCCAACTCAAAAGCCACCACCGAGGCCGTTGCCCACCTTCGCGCTTCCCTCTCGGAGGCTTCCAGGCTTTTGGCCCGCATCTGAATGCCCTGCAACTCTCCCAAAAGCTTGGCAAGCTCTACCTTCAGCCCCGCTTGAGCGGCTTCGCGCTCGCGCTGTGCTTTGCGAAGCTCGCCCTGGGCCTGCTGCAGGCGCGCCATCTTCTGCGGAATGTCAAATGTCATGCGAATCATCAGCCCAAGGCCCGCTGAAGACTCGTGAAACGGATCATACGCAAAAGCCGAATATTGGCGCGTGGTGTTGCTGGCCCAGGCCCAGCGCGCAAAACCAAACACGCCTATGTCCGGCCAAAACTGACTTTGGGCAAGCTTCACCTCCGCCTTCCTCAAGGCCGTGCCTTCTTCCAGGGTGCGTAGCTCCACCCTTTCCCCCAGGGCGAGCTCCATGCTTTGCTCCAGCGAGAGGAGCTCCTCCTGGGGGGGTGGAATTTCTTCCTCCCTGGGCACCACGGGCTTGCCCACCATCGCCTCCAGGGCTGCCAGCGTAAATTGCCGGCCTGCTTCTGCTTCCCCCAGGCGGGAGTCCAACAGGTTTTGGTAATACCTCAATTTGAAAAAATCCGCCCGCGTCACCTGGAGGGAGCCTGCCTTCTCCATTTGCTGCAAGAGGTGCTCCACCTCCTCCAGGCGCTTTTGCCCCTCTTGCAAACTGGCTTTGGCCTGACGTGCCATTTGAAACCCCCAATAGGCCTGCAGGGCCTGGAGCCTTATTTCCTCCTTGGCCCTAAGCTCCAAAGTGTGCCCCACCCCAACGGCATGCGCGGCCATTTCTCGCAAAGCAGAGAGCTTTCCAAAAGTGTAGACAGGAAGCACGGTGCTCATGCTGGCGCGCAGAGCAATGCCCAGCGTCCCCCAATTCCAGTCATACAAATAAGAAGCCTGGGTTGTCGGTGGGCCCCCCAGGCCGTCGTTTCTCGCTTCGGGAACAGGCCCTGCCACGGCAAATGTCGACTCAAACTTCGGAAACCAGGCCCAGCGCGCTTCTTCTCGTTTGGCTTCTAAAATAGACAACTGCTCGCGCACTGCTTGTACCCGCTTGTCATTCTGTTGCGCTAACTCGACAATTTGCTCGGCAGACAAGGGCGACAGCGCAGGCGGCGAGGGGGACGAAGGGCTCGGCGCAAGCATGGCAACAGCACAGAAGAAGGAAATTAAAACTCCCACATGACACCTGCAAATGGGCCGGTGAAGGCGAAGGCCCGTTAAATATTTTTTATGTCCCAAGCTACGAAAGGGGTGGCTCGTTTGCTATAAGGGAACGGCCAAAACCAAAACTCTGAATTAAAACCTCAAAAGGAGACAAGGCGTCCATGGCTTATTCTCAACGCGTCCGCGAAATTCTCTCTTGGTATCCATCCGACAACCCAGGCACCTTGGCCAACATCGCCAGACTGCTTAACACAGGCACCCTGGCAGGCACGGGAAAAATGGTAATTCTCCCTGTGGACCAGGGCTTTGAGCATGGGCCTGCGCGCTCCTTCGCCCCCAACCCGGAAGGGTATGATCCGGACTTCCACGCCCAATTGGCCATTGACTCCGGCTGCAATGCCTACGCGGCCCCCCTGGGCTTCATCGAGGCTGTCGCCGGAAAACTCGCCGGGGAAATTCCCCTCATCCTCAAAGTCAATAACTCGGATACCCTCGCCAAAGTCGACCAGCCTTGCTCCGCCCTCACCAGCTCCGTCAAAGACGCCGTCCGCTTGGGCTGCACCGCCATCGGCTATACCATTTATCCGGGCTCTGGCGCACGCAATGCGCAGTACCAAATGCTCAGAGAGCTGATTGCCCAGGCCAAAGAATATGGCCTGCCTTCGGTGGTGTGGGCCTATCCCCGAGGCGCCGGCCTTTCTAAAGCCGGAGAAACGGCCGTGGACATTGCAGCTTATGCGGCGCAAATCTCCGCGCAGCTGGGCGCTCACATCATCAAAGTCAAACCGCCCACCTCTCATGTGGAGCAACCCGAAGCTCAAAAAGTTTTTGAAAAATATTCCATTCCCAAAGGCAACTTGACCGAATGCGTGCGTCACGTGGTGCAAAGTGCATTCAATGGCAAACGCATTGTGATCTTTTCAGGTGGCGAAGCAAAAGACACCCAGGCTCTGCTTGACGAAATCCGACAAATCGCCAATGGTGGCGGCATGGGCTCCATTATGGGCCGAAACGCTTTTCAGCGTCCTCGAAAAGAGGCGCTTTCTTTGTTGAAAGAAGTCATGAGCATTTATCGCAGTTAATTCTCTTCCAAACCCTTCAGAACCCCTCTTAAACTATGAACTTTCTCCCCTATCGTCGTCTTCTTGGCATGCTGTTGGCCCTCTCCTCTTTCGCCGCCTTTGCTCAACCTCAAGAAACCCCCGTCAAACAACTGACGGACGCCGAAAAAAAGATTGTATGCCACATCATCGGCACCCAATTGGGTGAAACCCTGGTGAGGGACTTTACGCCCGCTGAAATTGCCGACGTTCAAAGAGGGCTCAATGAGGCGCTGGCCAAGAAAAAACCCAAATACGTTGCTGACCAATACAGAGAGCAGATTCAGGCTTTTGCCACCATGAAAATGCAACAGGAACAAGAGCGCCAGAGGAAAGAATTTGAGAAAAGAGAAGCCGAACTCAAAACCAAAGGCGCAGAGCAAGCCCAAAAAGCACCTGCTTTCCTTGAAAAGGCGGCCAAGGAGCCCTCTGCTCAAAAAATGACTTCCGGCCTCGTTTTTATTCCGGTAACGGAAGGCAAAGGCACAAGCCCACAGGCCAGCAGCCAAGTCCGAGTCCACTACAAAGGGACACTCATGGATGGCACCGTCTTTGACAGCAGCTATGAGCGCAAGTCTCCTGCCGTCATGCCCCTGGGCAATACCATTGCATGCTGGCAGGAAGCTTTGCCCAAAATGAAAGTGGGAGGAAAAGCAAAAGTCATCTGCCCGGCTCAGCTGGCTTATGGCGAAAATGGCGCTCCTCCCAGCATTCCTCCCAATGCCCCCTTGCAGTTTGAAATTGAGTTGTTGGAAGTTTTGGCTTCACCTTAGGCCGGTGTTCAAATCCCTCTTCGGGGGGGGAATTTCAGGAAAGTAACAATGCATAAGAATATTCTGTTGGCTGGTTTTGTCGCCGTGTGGATGGGGGTTTTTCTGAGCTCTTGCGACGAGTCGTTTCCAAAAGAAAACTTCCCGAGGTTTGACCAACGCCTCTTGCCCTCCCTTCAGCATGTGGGCTCCTGTGAAGAGCTTGAAACCCAGGCGCGCAACGCCGCTTTCCTGGAAATTCAGGCAAACTATTCCCAGCGCCTGGAATTTGCGCTGGCGCAGCTGCAATGGGCGGATTCAAGCTACTGCCAATATGCCTATGCCGAGATACCTCTGGCCGGCGGCGGGATAACTGTGACCGGCGTCGGCGATGAACGTGCTTTTCCCGCTGAATCCGATTCTGCTGCCAAATCCGGTTCTGCTGCCAACGTTTCTGGAACCAACAACCAAATTTCTGAAGTCGATGAAGCAGACATTGTCAAAGCAGACAACAAACACATCTATGTCGCCAAAGGCAATCGGCTGCGCATCTTCAGGGCCTGGCACCCTAACAACGCGATAGAGCTTGCTTCTGCCCCCATTTCAGGTCAGGCCAAGCGCTTGCTGAAAGTCGGCGAGCGGCTTCTTGTCATTTCTTTTGTCGCGGACAATGCTTATCCCTCGTACTGGGATGCCGATGGTTTGGATGCTTTTCCTCCTTCTTTCAGCAAAACTTTTCTGACGCTGTTTGATGTTAGCGATCCAAGAGCTCCCAAAGAGCTTCGGAAAATCCGCCTCCATGCGCGTTTTGAAACCGCCCGCTCCATTGACAACAATGCCATTCTCGTGCTCTCCCAAATGGCTCCATTTCAGGTGCAACACTCCTGGTGGCCTGATGTGTGTGACGGCAACAAATTGGCCTCCGAAAAAAAACTCCGTGCGGATTATGTTCGCGCGCTTAACGAAGTCTACCAGGCGCTTGAGCAGCTGCCTTCCAGGCAGTTTGGCCTGCATATAGAAGACAGTCTCCTGGGTGCTTATCCTTCGTGCCACAATGTCTTTAGCAACGCTGTGCCGGATGGTGCAGAGCAAACCAGCGTCGTTCGAATGGACTTGTTTGAAAATACGCCGCTTGAAAGCGCCACCGTCTTAAGCCGCGCAGGCGAGGTTTTTGTCTCAGAAAACAGCGTCTATATGGCCGTCTCTCACTGGAATTCGCCCAACAACCCCTGGTTTGAAAACTGGGACAGCCACTCCCATGTCTCGGTTATCCACAAATTCTCGCTTCCCAGAGACAACCCCTCTCCGGCTTATGTCGCCAGCGGCCTCGTCAAAGGCAATGTGCTCAACACCTTCTCCATGGATGAATATGACGGGTTCTTTCGCATTGCCACCACCACCCCTTTCTCCTGGGGGCGCAATGCGCGGCCTCAGGAAAATATCATCAGCGTCTTCAGGCAAGAAGGCACTGCCTTGCAGCTGCATGGACAGCTGGACAACATTGCCCCTACGGAGCAAATTTATTCTGCGCGCTTTATGGGAAAACGCGCCTATATCGTCACTTTCCTTCGGGTGGATCCGCTCTTTTCCATTGATTTGAGCGACCCTGCCAACCCCACTGTTTTGGGAGAGCTCAAAATTCCCGGCTTTTCTACGTATATCCACCCTCTGGAAAATGAGCGCCTGCTGACGGTCGGCTATGACGCGGATGAAACCACGGGGATGACTCAGGGCCTTCAAGTCCAGCTGTTTGACGTCTCTAACCCCAGGGAGCCTCGGCGTGTTGCTTATCATACTTTGAGCCGATATAGCTTCAGTGAGGCGGCTTATAACCATCTGGGCTTTGCCTATTATCCTCCTTTGCGATTGCTGGCCCTCCCTGTCGCAGACTGGGGCTCCTACCCCTACTATGGAAATCCATATGTACGCCTGTTGCAGGTTGACCCCTTTGCTGCCGCCCCCGCTGCTGCCTTGAGTGTGGTGGGTAACATCCCCCACCCTGATGTGCCTTCCACCCCGTTGTATGGCTATGGCAACTCCGTGTTGCGCAACATCTTCATGATGGAAAAGGAGGACGGCTCCGGCGATAACTTCCTCTATAGCCTGTCAAACAATGCGCTCTTTTCCACGAAGCTTCCTTCGGACTCAGAAGAAACGCCGCAACCCATCAAAACTTTTTTTCTGAATAAATAGAACGGTTTCAGGTTGAAGTGAGGTCGCCCCTGCGAAAGCTTCGGGTCCAGAGTTGTGTTGTTAAAGGAAATAAAGTGAATGGTTTTTCGACTGCACTCCTGGACCCCCGCTTTCGCGGGGGCGACGGGAAAAAAAGACTCAATTAACCTGAAAACGGTCTAGCGGGGGGCAACCTTTTATAAAACAAAGCCCCGCCATGAATGACAATGGCGGGGCTTTTCAGGTTTCTTTTGTTGCTCTATTGGATTACAGCGCAAGCGACGCGCGGGCCGGCGTTGCCGGTGGGCTGGGAGATATAGTCGTCCGGGTCGGCGTGTACAATGAGGCTGCGGCCGATAATGCTGTGCTCGCCGGCAAGCTCAATGCCGTCCAGAAGGGCATTCAGCTTGGCATTGCCCTCCTCATCCGCATTCAGGGAAGGCAGGTCCCCTGCGTGGTGAACACCCTCTCCCGCCTTGCCATGCTCGGTGCCGTGGGGGTTGAAGTGTCCTCCAGCGCTGCTGGCATCCGGTGCACTGCAGTCACCAATTTCATGGACATGGAAGCCGTGAAAGCCAGGCCTGACAAACCCGCTGACTTCAGCGATGACTCGAACGCCATTGGCTTCCTGTTTGAAGTGGACAGTGCCTTGCACAGCATTGCCCGCGGTGGGATTAAGCACAGCGGAAGCCTGCGCAGGCATAGGAATCTCCTGGGCCGGGTTTTTTTTGGCGCAGGCGACAAACAAGCCGACAACAACAAGCAAGGCGAAGGGAGCAAGTGACTTTTTCATAGGGAATCTCCTGAGTGGGTGAAAACCACGTTGCATCGGAAAAATGAGAACCCATCTTCTCTGTGGAATGCACGTTAAAAGCAAGCCAATATACAATTTCGAATCTACGTTCCTCCTAGTTGCCACCTTCTGTGCTTCCTCGCTTCCTCCGCTTTGTTTTTGGCTGCCAAAACCTCCTTCTTCTTTGCCTAAGGGATGTGCGTTATTGCTGTATATCTGTATACACTCTGCTGGCTTTGCGTCTCGCCAAATAACCGGCCTGCGAAGGGGTTTTCTGACAGCTGAAACTGTCCGCTGAAAAGGAACAACCCCTGAAAAAAGCAGGCCCGGTTTTTTGCCGGGCCTGCTTTGTGGGTTTTGGGGGGGTCAACTCGAATTTGAGCAAAGCTAAAAATTCGGTGCCGGAGGGTTTCACTCCGGTTTTATTCAAGCTCGATTTTTCGGATGCAGTGGTTTCGCATCTCTGCCACATAAAGAGTTTTTCCTGAAGAGTCTATGATAACGCCGACAAGCCCATCAAACTGTGCGGTCGGTCCTGCACCATCGCGAAAACCGTGTGTACTGCCCGCAATTGTGCTGACCACGCCCTGCGGTGTTATTTTCCGGATACGATCGCTGATATTGGGAACCGTCACATATACGTTGCCTGAGCGGTCTATGGCGATGTCCCTTGGAAAAGTAAACTGTGCAGCCGTCCCTACGCCATCGGCATAGCCTGCGTTGCTGCTGCCCGCAAAGGTAGTGACGCTGTTCAGAAATACGCCAACTGCGCCGACCCGCGATATCACTCTCCGGATGCGGTGATTGTTTCTGTCCGATACAAAGACATTGTCACCTTTAGCATCTACAGCGATGCCCCACGGTCCATGAAACTGTGCGTTCGCTCCACTGTCGCTGTCGGCAAAGCCTGCAGTGCCACTGCCAGCAATCGTGCTAACCTTCCACACTGCCCCCTCCAGTGAAATTTTTCGGATGCGGTTGTTGCCAAAATCCGCCACATAGAGACTGCCTGCAGCGTCTATGGCGATGCCGGCAGGCTGATCAAACCGTGCGACTGTTAACGCGCCGTCGGCAAAGGCCTTAGCACCCACTGCACCCGCAAATGTGCTGACCACCCCCGCCGGTGTCACCCTTCGAATGCAATGGTTTCCTGTGTCCGAGACATAGATGTTGCCTGCAATGTCTACGGCAATGCCATGAGGATTATTAAACCCGCTGGCAAGCGTACCGACTGTGCCGCCCGGCAGCGTCAACGTCCGGATGCGGTGATTGTTTTTATCCACCACATAGAGGAGGTTGCCTGCAGGGTGTAAGGCAAGGCCCCAAGGTTCATGGAACAAAGCTGTCGTTCCATCGCCTGCAAGTATGCTGACCTGGGCTGTATCCGTATACTCGAACACGGCGGAGGAGGTGGCGGTTTTGCTCCCCACAGTTACGGTTATTTTTCCGCTGCACGCTCTGTTCTTGGGCACCATCACCGTCAACTGCATGGCGGTAACTGCTGTCACAGTAGCTGCAATGCCATTCAACTTCACAACATTGTTGGCCGGCGTCAGGTTGAAGTTGGCACCAAAAATGGTCAGCGGCGTGCTGTGCTGTGCTGCGGAAGGCATAAAGCCGCTGATGACGGGCGCAAGCAGCGGAGGCTGCGTAACGTTCACCATTCTGGTGTGGCCACCGGAGGTGAATGTCACTGCGGCTGTGCGCACAGTGCCGGTGTTTTCTGACACACTCACCGTTGGCGTTGCGTTGCCGTTTCCGCTTGTCGGCGCCACGGTGCACCAATTTGCTTCTGGATTGACGCTTGCACTCCAACTTGCTTTGGAGAAAAGCTCCACGGTTTTTTTGTCGGCAATTCCAGAGTCGAAAGTGAGGCGCTGCGGAGTAACACCCAAAAGCAAAAGCTCCATGGGGCTTGCGGGGGCGCTGAAGCTGCCCGTTGTCCCCTGCAAATTCCCGGAGAGGGTGGTATTCCCAGCAATGCTGGCCGTGGAGCCGGCGGTGAAAGCCCCAGAAACGGAGGCGGCGCCATGCACAGTGAGTGTCCTGTTGGCGGAGGCGGTTCCAACAGTGGCATTCCCAGAGAGGGCAAGCGGCCCCGCAATGGAGGAGGAGCCTGTGCCGCTGACGGTAAGCACCCCGGAGACGGAGGCGGCGCCATGCACAGTGAGTGTCCTGTGAGCGGCGGGGGTGCCAACGTGGGCATTCCCCTCCAGCGCTGAGGCCCCCCTTACGGTTAGCTTTTCTACATTTAATTCACTCTCCGCCGTCAAGTTTGGACTTGTCAGCGGGTTAAAATGCAAATGCCAGGACTCTGGCTCCTTCGCCTGGCCCTTGCTTAGGCTCACACTGGCCAAAGCCGCAAAATGGTGCGCCACCCCTTCGGGGGGTTTGGGCTCGCCGCCCTTCCAATTCAAAACCTCTCTGCCTCGAATGAGCAAAAGCCAGTAGTCTCCGCTCCGGTAGAAGCCCTCGCTGTGCTCGACTTCTACCCCTAGCTCCGCTTTTAGGGAGTTTTCTTTCTCCCCCTTGAGGAATACGCCGTCCCAGCGGCGGATAATCAGCTTCTCCTCTTTCAGCTTTCCTAAATATACACCCAGGGCCTCTGTTTCCTCCTGGCTTGGCTTTAGTTCCCCTCCCGCAAAGACTGACTTTTTCATGTCCAAAAGGACGCCGGCTTCTTCTGGCGTGCATAACTCTATCCACGCGGCGCCCTTGAAGGCGTCTTGCATCGGCACACTGTTGTTCTCCAGTTTGTAGCCGCTTTCCTTGGCGTGGACTTCGGCGCATACGAAGGCGTTGTCGCGCGACCATTTGAAGCGCACGGCCGGGTTGCCATCGTGGATTTCTACGCGGTAGAGGCGGTTGTCTTTGAGTTTGACAATGCCAGAGCTCAGCTTCATTTCTCCGGTGCTCATCGGCCACCACCAGTTGCTTTCTGTCAGGCTGGCAGGCAACTCCGCTCCCGCTTCCGGCCAACGGCCTGCTCCGAACAGCTGCTTCCACGCCTCCTTCTCCTGTGGGGGCTCTGGCATCTTCCTCCACCTGAGCTTCCACTCCGTCTTTAAGCGCGTCGTCGTGTCTACCCCAATGGCCGGGTCCACAAGCTCCCCGTCTTCGGAGGCATTCACCTCCCTTGTCCACGCATCCACATAATAGAGAAATTCTCCGTCTCCCTCGGGGAGAGCCTCTGGCTTGAGCTCTAGAGCTCTGTCATTCTCTACAAACAGCCCGTCAATGTAGCAAACCCCCCGCGTCAGGGTGAGCTTCCCTGCCTCCCCATTCAACCGCAGCGTCATCGCATTGCCGGCGGGCGTTCCGCTTCTTCCCACCAAGTCGCGGAAAAAAGCTGTGTTGCGGTGCTCGGAAATCTGCACCTGCTCGTTCCAGTCGGAGTCTAACTGCAAACGGCCCTGCTGCATCAACACCGCGCTGTAGCGCTTCTTCTTGTCAAAACTAAAACGGCTGAAATCACCCTTCATTTGAGCCTCCCCTTATGGTTTTTCCTCTTTTGTGGACTTCACCGCCTCCCTCGGCGGATGTCCTTTGTTTCCTACATATCCCACTACGTGCGATAACGTATGTGTAGGTGAGGATTCCCAGGTCTGCAAAAAAATGGCTTCAAAACCAAAAAATTTGACAACCCAAAGAAAGAAGGAAGCGGTGGAAAAAGAGAAAAAAAGAGGTAGGGGCCAACCTCACGGGGGAGGCAAATAACCCACCACACTGTCCCCGGAGACAATTTCACGCACAGCCCACGTCAGCAAGCAAGCGCTGACATGGGGTTTGACGTCGACGAGGGTGCAGGCGCCTACGGCTTGCCGGGGGGCATTTTCGTGCTGCAGGGCGGGGTTGAGCACCGTCTGCAGGCTCAGGCCATCCTGCTGTCGCACAATATAAAACCCGTTGCCGGGCCACAGGCCATCCTCGCTGCCTTTGTCTATGAAAACCAAATACTGTCCCCCGGCCATGCTGGCTTGTACAGGCTCCACCGCCACCACCCAGCCTTCCAGGGGCTTTTCATTCTTCCGCCACAGCAAGGGACGCAGGTGGGCCTCTCCCATGGGGCCCAAAATGTCCCCGCGCAAAACCTCCGCGTTGGCCCTCACAATCTGCGCCATCCCCTGCTGGCCCTCCAGGGACTTGAGTTGGGCGGCCCCTACCACCCAAGTCATATGGCCCAAAAGCTTCTTCGTCTTCGGGTGCTTCAGCTTCCCCTGGTTTCGCAAAATGAGAAAGGTTTCCCCGGGGCGTACGCTGCTGTCTTTTTTCAGGCGAATGGCTACCTCGTCCAGGGGCGACAACATTCCGGACTGCGTCATGGAGCTTTCAATGACAGCCCAGCCTTCCACAGGCTGCGGTGTTATGAGGGTATCCACGGCTACCAAAGAGGGCAAAGCCGCAGGCCGCCCCACCAGCCTGGGGAGGGAGGCCCCCCCCAGGTAGGTTTCCGCCAACTTCCGGAGGCTGTCTGCCTCCTCCACCTTGTGAGACACTCCCTCGGAGGCGGGGGCCCCCTCGGAGAAAGCCTGGGCCCAGGCCGGAAAAACGGCCGGAAAAACCATCCACGCCGTCAAAAACAACAGGGCAAGCCGACAATGCGTCATTTCAATTCATTAATGGAGGCGTGCACATTCAGCTCGACTTTCGCCTTCAACCCGGCAGGCGAGCGCGGGTAGCGCTGGGAGACAAAGGCCAAAGTCTCCCTAAACTCCGCCAGCTGCCCGCTTTGCTTTTGGCAAAAGGCCATTTTCAGCCATACCTCGGCCGCGTAGGCGCCCTGGGGCCAGGCCTGTACAAAAGCCGTGCCCGCTTCCAGCGTCTCTTCGCAATTTCCAAGGGCATTGTAGGCGGCGATGGCGGCAAAAGCAGCACTTTCGGCGAGGGAGTGCCAGGGGTTGTCCTGGGCAAGCCGCTGGAGGGCGGCGGCACTTTGGCGAAGGCTTTCCCGGGGGAGGCGCTCCAGGGCCTCCTCCAGGGCCCGGCTAACCGCCTGGTACTCGGCGGGGGGGGAAACGCCCAGGGCCTTGAGCTCCTCCACAGAAGGCTCCCTCATGAAGGCCTGAATGGGCCTGTCGTCCTCGGGCAGTGCCTCTGGCAACTCACTCAAAGCAACCTCCTCCCCGGGGGGGGCCTCCAAAAACCCGGGGGGCCCCGCCTCCTTGCTTCCACAGCGGGGGGAGCAGGCGGCCAGCAAAAACAGGAGGCAGAACAAAAACCGGGGCATAAGGGCTCCAGGCGGGGGCACCCGCCCCCAAGGCAGCGGAACGAAGACAGCGGGAGTAAG
>Ga0209737_10001578_pt1 | contig 16272 bp, 19 predicted proteins | sample TergutCu122P3_FD_187284 | JGI IMG/M metagenome (GOLD analysis project Ga0209737, IMG submission 187284) | Cubitermes ugandensis P3 segment gut microbial communities from Kakamega Forest, Kenya - Cu122 P3 (SPAdes) (version 2) | ecosystem: Host-associated > Arthropoda: Insects > Digestive system...
AAAACCCGCAGCCGCTGCCAAGCAAACTGGCGAATCTCCGCCAGAATACCGGAAAGATCATCCTCACCCAAATGACTGAGCTTCTTCTGCAGCAACAACAAAGCCTGGCGAACCAAACCCTCAAAAGAAATAGAAAGCTCCCGGGATAGAAGAATATGTAAAATCCCCAAAGCCTGCCGCCTGAGGGCATAAGGATCCTGAGATCCACTGGGGCGGATCCCCACGGCAAAACAACCGGCCAGCTGATCCACCTTATCCGCTAAAGCGAGAACAACGCCCCCGGTTGTAGCAGGGAGCACATCCCCGGCAAAACGAGGCAAATAATGCTCATAAATGGCGACAGCCGTCTTCTCCGACTCGCCCTCCCTCAGAGCATATTCCCGGCCCATAATACCTTGCAGCTCGGGGAACTCACCGACCATATGCGTCGCCAGATCCGCTTTAGCCAAAAGCGCCGCCCTCAAAGACGCCTCTTTTTCACCTTCTGCCAGAGCACCGGGATCAGCAACCATTTCCAGCAGAAAACCGGCCAGATCATGCAAACGCATGGTCTTTTCCCAAAGAGTGCCCAGCTCCTCTTGGAAGAGGATGCTCTTTAACTCCTCCATCCTCGTCTCCAGAGAAATCTTCCGATCCTCATCATAAAAAAAGCGCGCGTCAGCCAGGCGGGCCTTCAAAACCTTTTCATTGCCTCTGCGCACATGCTCGCTGGTCTCGGCGCCATTATTAGAGACGACGACAAAATAAGGCCGAATAGCCCCTGCCGCATCCTCTACAGGAAAATACCTCTGATGACTCTGCATAGTAGTAACCAAAACCTCCCGTGGCAGATCCAGATAACTTTCCGGATATGAACATAAAAGAGCGGCAGGACTCTCCACCAAAAAAGTCACCTCTGTCACCAGATCTTCGTCCAGACACGCTACGCCGCCGAAAGACCGCGCCGCTTCCTCAACCATCGACCTAATCTGGGACTCCCTCTCCTCATGATCGAGGATCACCCCCGCCTCTTTTAAACAAGAAAAATAATGCTCCGGATTTTTAATAACAAAGGGGCCCGGGGTGAAAAAACGGCGGCCTCTGGTCACATTCCCCGCAGCGACCCCGGCATAAGAAAACTGCACCGGCTCTTCACCGAACAAACACAAAATCCAGCGTATCGGCCGGGGAAACCTCAGCCTTCCCTCTTCCCAGACCATATTCTTGGGAAAAACAATACTCCTGATCAGACCCGGCAGCAACTCTTGGAGCACCAGGGGCGTCTTCTCACCGGGTATCTTCTGTACTGCCACCAGATATTCCTTATCGCCTGAACGCTCCAGCTCCAGCTTATCAACGCTGAGCCCCTGCTTCTCAGCAAAACCAAGGGCAGCCTTGGTGGGATTACCATCCTTATCAAAAGAAGCATCCTTCGAGGGGCCCTTCTTCTTCTCCAACCGTTCTTCCTGCACCGGCGCCAGATCCGTCACATATAGCAGCAACCGCCTGGGCGTGCCCCATGTTTTCACCTCATTAAACTCCAGACGGCTGCTCCTTAGCAGCTCCTGCGTCTCTTCCTTCAACTGTCTCAGAGCTCCCGGCATAAAACGGGCGGGAATCTCTTCCGTACCTATCTCCAGGATCAAATCACTACCCGTCATCACTCAGCCCCCCAAAAAACCAGTTTGAGTTAAATAATTCCGCCCGCAGCGCCTCGCCATCTCCCGAATCCTGGCAATATAACCTGTGCGCTCCGTCACACTGATCGCCCCTCTGGCGTCCAAAACATTAAAAGCATGGGAGCATTTCAAAACATAATCATAAGCCGGCAAAACAACCCCTTTTTCCAGGAGCCTCTTCGCCTCCTTCTCATAAAGAGAAAAAAGCTCCAAAAGCAGCGACGGCTCAGCCTCTTCAAAACTGTAGCGGGAATGCTCCTCCTCCGCCTTATGAAAAATATCCCCATACTTGACGCCATGAGCATACTCCAGATCAAAAACATTATCACAATCCTGGATATACATAGAAATCCGCTCCAACCCATAAGTAAGCTCAACAGGGGTTAAAACCAGATCAAACCCTCCAACCTGCTGGAAATAAGTAAACTGGGTTATCTCCATCCCGTCCAGCCAAACCTCCCAGCCCAGCCCCCAAGCTCCCAGCGTCGGCGATTCCCAATCATCTTCCACGAAACGAATATCATGCTCCGTCGGACTGATCCCAAGCTCCTCCAAACTAGCCAGATACAAATCCTGAATATCAGAAGGCGCGGGTTTGAGGATGACTTGGTACTGATGATGCTGGTAAAGCCGGTTGGGGTTCTGGCCATAACGGCCGTCAGCAGGCCGCCGGGAAGGTTCCACATAAGCCACCTTCCAAGGCTCAGGCCCAAGAGAACGCAAAAAAGTGGCAGGGTTCATCGTGCCCGCGCCTTTCTCTACATCATAAGGCTGCCAGATCAGGCATCCCTGCCTGGCCCAAAAACTCTGCAGCTTTAAGATCAATTCCTGAAAATTCATCATCTGCCTCCTCACCAATAAAATTAATTATATTTTCTGCAAAAAACTCAAAGCCTGCAGATGGCCGATACCGGTCCAATACTGAAGATACTGCAGCAAGATCATCTGCAACTCCTTCTTTTGCTCCGCTGATCCCCGCAAATTAACGGTCTTGGCAGCCGTAAAAGCGGAGAAACTGCGCAACAGAGCCAAAGTCCCGCCAGAAAGAGGGATAGCGCTCTGCCCGGCAGAACAATCCCGGCAGAAAATACCGCCGGAGCTCTTATTCCAAAAAAAAGGGCCTTTATCACTGCCGCAAAAAATACAATCCTCAAAATGAGGACTATAGCCGAGGATATTCAGCAATGTCAGCTCAAAAAAGCGAACCAGCATATCCCTATCCCCTTTTTGTTCATTTAAAAGAAACCAGCAATCTGCCAAGAGTTCATAAATCTGCGGGGACGCGGCGCCTTCTTCCATGGTCTTCTCTACCAGCTCAGCCAGATAGAGACTCAGGGCAAAGTCGCGGATATTAGCCCTTATCCGGGCATAGGACTGCTCCATCTGCAGCTGTGAAACAGTGCAAATCGATCTTCCTCTGTGCAAAAGAAAGGACGCGCAGGTCAGAGGCTCGACTCCCGCGGACAACTTACTCTTCACTTGACGGGCGCCGGGCGCCCTGGCGGTTATTTTACCGGCTTCCAAAGTGAAAAGAGTCAGCAGCCTGTCTTTCTCCCCAAAAGGGCGGGATCTTAAAACAAGGGCCCTGGTCTGAAAAAGCTTCACAATTACACCACCAAGGGATATTACTAACTCTTGTATCCTAGCTGGCGCAGAATATTCTCCTTCTGCCGCCAGTTCTTTTTGACTTTCACCCATAGATTAAGATAAAGATGCTTCCCTAAAAATCTTTCCAGATCCTTTCTGGCTTCTACACCGATCAACTTCAGCATATCTCCGTTTTTACCGATAATAATCCTCTTCTGTGAATCTCTCTCGATAAAAATCACGGCTTCCACCATAATGAGCCCGTCTTCCCGCTGCCAGACCCGGCTAATCTCCACAGCTACCGAATATGGGATCTCTTCCCTGGTGCAAATAATGATCTTTTCCCTGATGATTTCTCCTATCAGGAACTCCTCAGGGCGATCTGTAATCATCTCCGGCGGGAAATACTGGGGCCCCGGGGGCATAAGCTGCATAATCTCCTGCAGCAACACATCCATGTTCTCTCTTGTCAGGGCCGAAACGGCAAACACCTTATTAAAATCTATCAATTGACTGTATAAAGCGAGCTGCTTCTCTGCAAGCTCTTTCTGAAGCAGATCGATCTTATTCACCACCAAGAAAACAGGTGTATCTGCCTGCACTTCACGCAGATAGCCTGCTATCTGTGAATCCCCGGGCCCCGGGGAAGCGGTCGCCTCCACGATAAAAAGGACAAGATCCACGTCTTTGATTGAGCTCCTGGCAGCTTTGACCATATAATCACCCAGTTTATTCCTGGACTTGTGAATCCCCGGGGTATCCAAAAAGATTAACTGCCCCTCTTCCGTGGTTAAAACAGCCTGAATACGATCCCTGGTCGTCTGGGGCTTAGGCGAGACGATGAGCACCTTCTGGCCCAGAAATGAATTGATAAGAGTCGATTTTCCCACATTGGGACGACCTATTACAGCTATAAATCCTGAAACAAACATCGCATTAACCTCATTTTTTGCTATTTTTTAATCTCAAAAGAGAAGGGCAGAAGCTCCGCCAACGTCAAAAACAACCTCTCTCCATGATCATCATTTCCCGCGACGATAATCTTCATCTCCGGGGAAAATTCCATCAAAACCTGGCGGCAAGCGCCGCAGGGCAAGGGAAGGTTTTCATTATCATCGGAAACAACAACAAGATGCGTAAACGAACGGCAACCGGCCGCCGCCGCAGAGAAGAGCGCTACCCTCTCCGCACAGATAGTCAGCCCATAAGAAGCATTCTCCACATTTACCCCAGTAAAGATCCTTCCATCCTCCGCCATTATCGCCGCAGCGACCCTATAGTTCGAATAAGGAGCATAGGCCTCAGGCAGCGCCATCTTAGCTTCCCGGTAAAGCTTCTCTTCAATCTGACTCATCATCCTCTTTACCTTCTTTACTGTAGCTTCTTTGCGAACTTAGCTTAACTTCTCCGCAACCCTAACTTCTAAACGGCGACAAGACTACATTGTCCTTCTCTTCTATCTCAATACGAAAACTGCGGTGAAACTCCAAAGAGAACCTGATAATATCCAGGCCGCTTGACAAAACTTCAGGATCACCCACTGCTTCAATGACAACCGGGTTAGCCGGTATCTCTTTCTGATTAACCCTAATGACAGGCCCCACGCAACGTATCGCTGACGTGGAGATCAGACGCTGTCCGCCGACAGACACGCCCTTGGCGCCTGCGGCAAAAAGCTCATTCACCATATCGCGCACATCTGAATCATGAATAATATTCTGAGTATCAAATTCATTCTTGGCGTCATACAACTTGATCACAATCCCGGCGCCGGCCATCTCAGCCAAACCGGCGTCAACCCGTATTTCATGCAGGCTTACCCGCAGAGCATCGATCTCTTCCGTCAACACCTGAACATACTCAGCAGGATTATATGGAACAAGCATACGGCTGCGCCCCTCGTCCACCTCAATACGAAACACTTGTTCCTGCGTAATTCCGCCCTCCACATAGAGATTGTAAATCTGCTCGAGAGTATCTTCATGAAGCGCTCTCGGCTCACATGTAGCCCCCTGCGCGCCGGAAACCCTGAGAGTAAAATGAATACTTTCAATTCTTGTTTTGATGTGTTCATCCATATTAATCAAATCGACTATCTGTTCCCTAAAAAGAGCATCCCATTCACGCAAGATAGTCTCCTGCACCTGCCGTCCATAATTAAAGATAACCCTCGACAGATCGTCTCCGTCCTTGGCCAGATCAATCTCGTAATTAAATCCAGCCAACACCTCTCTAACGGAAGGCCTGTCTTGAACCCCCAGATTTTGGGATAGCTTCCGGCTATAATCCATCAAATCCTGAGCAAGTTCCTGTTTATATATCCCTTCTTCTTTTGCGCTGGTATAGCGGGAATAAACAAAACTAAAATTAAAGCCAATCATAACAATATTCAGGACGATAACTGCAAGAAAAAGAAGCATAAATTTACTCTCAATAACCGGTTGATCGGAATCGGGCCTCACTCTGCACTAACCTCCTCTTGATACTCAAATAAAAATATAAAGATGCCGCTATAACTAATGCGGCAGCAATAAAATGAAAACGCATATTTCTTTCCTGTCGAATAGCATATAGCAAAACTTGGACAGCGTCTTCCATGCTCTTTGCAAAACTCCTCCGCTTCATTTTCATCATCCTGGAAACATTATTTTTCAGCGGCGGCAATCGAACCGCTCCATCACATAATCCTGCTTCGCTGTCATCTCTTTTTCCGCCGCCTCGTTTAAATGATCATACCCTACAAGGTGAAGTATACCATGTACAGCTAAAAAAGCAACCTCTCGCCGTAGAGAATGACCAAAATTTAAAGCCTGTTCTTGAGCCTTTTCCAAAGAAATTACAACATCCCCGAGAATATTATCTTCCCCCGGCTCATTTAGCGTCTTTTCATCACCTGGCCAAAGCATCCCTGTTTCATCATTCTCATCCCATGCTTCCGGCGCCGAGAGGGCGTCGTCACAGGCGGAGTCACACAGAGGAAAAGACAGCACGTCAGTAGGAGAATCCAGCCCTCTGTAAGCTAAATTTAGCTCCCGAATATAATTATTATCGACTAAAACGATGCTGATTTCACTCTCCGGGGGATAACCTTCCATCTGTAAAACAAAAGCGCCGATCTCTTCCAGCAGCGCCGCAAGATCTACCGGAATGATTTCATCTTCCTGCAAGCCGCAAACCAGTACCGGCAAAGCGCCGCCTCCTTCTCTCCACTTATATCTCCATTCTTAACCCATCCTATTTCTGACTGCGCCTCTGCTGCTCATAAGCCCTAATAATTTTTTGGACCAAATTATGACGGACCACATCTTCACCTGTGAGATAAACAAAGGAGATCTCTTTAATGGCTTTCAAGACGTCAATAACTTCCAGCAAACCGGATGATCTCCCGCCCGGCAGATCGATCTGCGTAATATCTCCGGTAATGACCGCTCTCGAACCAAAACCCATCCGCGTTAGAAACATTTTCATCTGCTCTGACGTAGTATTCTGAGCTTCATCAAGGATGATAAAAGAATCATCCAGAGTCCTCCCTCGCATATATGCCAAAGGAGCTACTTCAATAATACCTTTTTCCCGAAATTTCAAAAAAGTCTCCGCTCCCATAAGATCATAAAGCGCATCGTAAAGAGGCCGCAGATAAGGATCGACCTTATCATGGAGATCCCCGGGCAAAAATCCCAAATGTTCCCCTGCCTCCACTGCAGGCCTGGTCAGGACCAATCTCTGAACAACTTTATTTTTGAGCGCAGCAACCGCCATCGCCATGGCGAGATATGTTTTGCCCGTCCCCGCAGGGCCGATACAAAAAACCAAATCAAAACTCCTCAAAGACTCGATATATCTCTTCTGCCCCAAAGTTTTAGGCAGAACATGCTTGCCGCGCCCTGTCACTACCACAAGATCGCTTAACAAATTCTTTATCTCACCGGCTTCTCCGCGGCGAGCTAAATTGAGGGCATAAAGGAACTCATGGGTTGTGAGAAGATGCCCGCCCCTCACCAAAAGCAGAAGCCCCTGAAACAAGGTAAAGACCGCATCGACCTCTTCTTTCCCTCCTTGAAGCAATAACCCGTCTCTGGCTGGGATAACCTTTACGGCAAAACTTTCCTCCACAAAAGAAAGATGCTCATCAAACTTTCCAAGGAGTGCGATCGCCTCATCGGTATCACGCAAAAAAATCTTTGCCTCGACCTCTTCCTTCATCAAAAAGCAACATCCCTCGCTCTCATTCTCATTCTTTATCTCTCAAAAAAATATTCCCTATAAATATTGACGCTTAAAGTTCTTGGTAGGTTCCTTTCTAAATACCTTTATCATGCCTGATAGTAATATTTTCACTATTATTCCTACTCATATTATGGCAAACCAGAATTCGCTTGTTGAAAATGCAGTAGAGTTAACGGCATCTTCAGAAACATGCCATTCCAGCTCAGGAATGTTATATTTGTACTCGTCTAAATCGACACTCCAAATCTTCTTATCAAAATTATCTATCTCAACTATAAACATTTTCTTTATCAATTCGTAGCGCAGCATATCTTCTTTATATTTGAATGCAATAAAAGCAATTGGGATTTTTATGCCTACTATAGCAACCCTTTCAGTATTCGTCTTTTTAAAAATCAAACTCTGTCATTGCCACAAAGTATTCTGTCCTGTATTATCCCACTCAAAATCAACATTCCTCAAATTATTATCTGTTATTTTCAGGAAGTTCTTCTAAAAGTGGTTCCCTAACCTTATTGACAAAACGGACTTCACATGCTTTAAACATTTTAAAATTCTCTCGTGCCTCACATAAAGTAACATGATTAGCTCCTTTTATTGTGTCAGGGTTGTTGTGTGCTGCTACATCATATTGCCAAAAACAAACCTCACAAATATCAACAATCACTTCATCGTAACTCTCAATTGTAAAATATCCACAACATGGACATGATATTCTTCCCATATTCTATTTCCTCAGCTAAGCCAAACAATATGTCTCTTTCACTAGAGCCTTCTTCTCCCCAAAGAATATCATTAATATTAGTTTCACAATAGTCGACTTCATTGGGATCGCCGTGTCCGCTATCAACACCGCCATAGTAAAGATTATTCTCCTCGCATATCTGTTCTGTAGTTGATAATAACTGCGGAATTCTAACACTGTTGCCGCTTTAAAACAATACAAAAGCAGATGTTCCCATTATTTCAACACCCTTTATCTTAGCAAAAAGTTTTAGGATCCTTGAAGCACCACATTTGAACAAACGGTTGCTTGTTGGCTATTTTTTCCATATCCTCGAGAGTGTAGAACCAGTCGTTATCTATCCATAGCTTTGCTTCTGGATATCTTTGTAAAAATGGGTGGAGAAATTTGAATAACAAATCTTCACTATTGTAAAAATCAATCGCTATCATTGCCGCAAAGTATTCTTGCCCTGTACTATCCCACGCAAAGTCAATATTCCTGAATTCATAAGGTTCATTAGCTAAGCCAAACAATATGTCTCTTTCACTAGAGCCTTCTTCTCCCCACAGAATATCATTAATATTAATTTCGCAATAATCTGTTTCATTGGGATCGCCGTATCCGCTATCAAAGCCGCTATAGTAAAGATTATTCTCCTCGCATATCTGTTCTGTAGTTGATAATAACTGCGGAATTCTAACACTGCTGCCGCTTTTAAACAATACAAAGGCAGATGTTCCCATGGTTTCAATACCTCTTTTTATTGTTGCTCCCATGTGCTCACAGGCATTCCCATAATAATAAACTCTTCAATCGTTACTATAAGCCCAAAACCATTGTCAACATATATCCCTTTTGGAAAATCATTGTGGCATAACACTTCTTTCATTCGATCCTCAGACCTATAAGTCATCATAATAAAATGCGGATTGTTAAAAGGAAAATTTTTTAATTTAGACTCCTCATAATCATAAATAATATCATTATCATAATCATAAAAAATGTGATCTTCTCCATAATCAATACAGTATCTTCCTTCTACCCCAACTATATCATAACTGCTAATACTTCCATAGTGTTGGACTGCTTTGATTGAGTCTAAAGTAAAAGTTACGTCACCTACTAAAATAATATATAGCATTCGAATACCTCCACTATAATTAATGATTCTCCAAAAATTTCAGTAACTCTTCCAAGTCTGTAAAAACATCAAACCCCTCACTCCTGCCTGTTCTATGAAGCGCATCCCTTTTTGCATTTCTGACAAGATGAGATGATGGATTAAGATTAGGTGTATATCCTATCACTATTTTTTCAGTTCCTGTTGACGACATTACCATTTGTCTTGTTAAGCCCTCTCCTGTGCCTGATTTAACTTGTATTACTATATTATCTAATTCTATATCAAAATCTGTAAGCTTTGTTCCATTCGGTCTATAAACATCTTTATTAACATCAATAACTCTGCCAGGAAATCTTGCCTCAATCGCATTGGCTGTTTCAGCTACATATTTATCAGGTGACGTAAATATCCTTTTTTTCGGAGTCACGCCGCCCGCCGTCGGCGCTGCCTTGCTTGCTCCTTTTACAACTGTTCTTCCCGCCCTGGATGCACCAATAAACACACCTATAAAAGAAGAGATGTCCAGCCAGTGTTCCTTGGAGAAAAGGATCTCCGGATTAGTTGTTGACTTGTAGGTATCAACCATGTCATCAACTAAGGAATCAAAAAAATCAGAAGGAGAATCCACGAGCTTTTTCCCGCTTTCTTTTAGCTCAAAATAAATCTCTTTCGGTGTGTCTACAGCAACAGTTTTAAGAAAATCAGATGGTGAATCATAAGCATACTGGCCCCAATAACGAACACCTTCGTAGATGTCGCTTCCTATTTCTTCAAAACTGGTAATAGAGCGCGTTACGGCATCGTACACTGTTATACGGGAATTTCTCGGCGGGTCCTCCTTCGACAATGTAAATATCACCATAGAGGAATTAATGCTCCACTCAAGCCGTAGTTCCCATAAATGCGGCTTCAGGACGTTAAATACTTCTCTACACGCCACTTGCTCCAAAACCAGAGTCTTATTGTTGCTTGTCTTGACACTGTGACGAGGGATTCTGATAACAGTTGACGGGTTATTATTGAGCATCACACTATAGTAATGTGAGTTCATGGTGATCTGGTCTTTTCTAAACCCAAGCATATCCAGCAATATCAGTGGATTTATGCAAATAACAGTACCATTATCCATATAACCTAGCATTGCCCCTATGGGGTGATTGCCTCTCTTTACAACAATGGAACAAGGCGTTCGATTGTATTTTTTCCCAATATGTCTTACTGTCTCTACATTCCATGTCGTTTCGTCAAGTCTGTAGGTGTTGCTGTCACTGTAAGAGTATTGATTGTACACCCTGTATCCGTTTCTGTAAAAGTCGCTTAGCTGGTCGTCAGGCATGACGCTGTCTCGCACTATTTTTTGGCAATCCTGTTTGAGTTTCGTAGATAGCTCATAATAGTAAATCGTTTTTGTTGTGGTTATAGTTCTCATCGCGCCGGTGGACACAGAGCTCGCACCGCGTACTAGTATTGTATCTTTGCTTACATCAACAGCAATAGCATGCACAAAATTTGGATTTCTTGTTTTCTTGGGCGTTTTCGGCATGTCAGCCCTCCTCAGTGTAAGCAAATCCCTGAAATTCTGACCCATCAAATATAGGCAATATCTCTATAGATTTGATCATTTGCCTAACTAAAGCTTCCCATTGAACTTGCACATCAAAGGGACAATTAAAACATCCAAACAATTCTCCAGTCGACAAATCAGTAATAAAGCAAAGATTGTATATATCATCATCAAGGGCGCTGCTTAGATAATCGTAGCAAGCTACATTCAAGCCATTTTCCAATTCTATTGTGTTTTCTGAAAAGAAAACATTACTTGGATTCATTTTTCGGACCGCAGCCTTGTATTTCTTGAGCCTTGATGATAATTCTTCAGGCTCGATATCCATACAATCAAACAAGAAATTTATTGTCGTATCCTCATTCGATAGAATGATGCTTGGCCTTTCTTCATAAGGATATTTTCTTTTTACACATTCAGTCGCCATATAATCAAAGGATTTAGGCAGAACTATTGAAAAACCAGGTGAGAACTCCCGTCTTTCAAATTGATATATGACCCCGTCAATGTCAATATCAGATCTGATGATATGCTCATCTTCAAGCATTAAGGTCTTACCTCCGGATTCCAGAAAATCTGTAGCAGCAAAGAAGCAGCAATAGAAGCCGTAGCTTTCATAGGCAATAATAGTTCCATCCGCATCCGTTTCGCCTTTTTAGCGAAAAGAACGAAAACGCCTCTTCGCAAGGGGGGGCGAGAGCACCTCAGCAGAGAGGATAGCGAAGGGAAGCATCTTATCTTGCAGCAGCGCACGAAGTCTTGCCTTCTGCAGCTCTTCCTGGGACAATTCCTTCTCATCGACGATACTGGTTCTTTGCCTGCGATAAGGTGCTGCATCAGCTTGAGCCTGCTCCCCTGCCTGATCTACCGAAGGTATAACCGGTACCCTGGTTTGCTGCTGGGGCGTAGACTGCACAATCCGTGCCCTTGTCTGTTCTTGCTGCTGGGGTGTAGACTGCACAACCCGCGCCCTTGTCTGTTCCTGCTGCTGGGGCGTAGTAGTCAAAACAGGCGCTGCAGTCTGCCGCTTTTCAGCCTCAGCCTTAACCTTTTGAATGACCTCTTTATATCCCGGCGCCCCCTCAAGGAGGGTTCTCCAAGTCGGCGCCTGTCTCGCTCTTTCTTCAGCCTCATCCAGCTCCCAGTTATTGTCTGCTCTTTCAGAATCCATAGGCTCAGGATCAGAATCAAAATAGCTGCTCTCTTGCTCCCATGCTCCTGTTTCCTGATCCATCATATCGGAAGACTGAGCGTCTTTTGATTTTGCTCTCATGCGTTGATTCTGTCTCATTTGCTGACTCTGTCTCATTGAACTTCGAAAAATACTAAATATGGTGCGCAACACAAAGAAAATAACAAGGAGAATAATGATTTCCATGTTATTGGAGCGCCTCCCTTCATAAAAAGAGAATTACTGCTGCTTTTTCTCATCATCTTTCTCAGATTTCCCCAATTTGGAGATGGAATCCCTCATCTGGGTATCCGCAAAGATATTCTGCATATTATAATAATCCATGGCGCCCAGCTTACCTTCACGCAGCGCCTGGGAAAAAGCCTTGGGGATCTCAGCCTCCGCCTCCACAACCTTGGCCCGCATCTCCTGAACCGCGGCTTTCATCTCCTGCTCCCTGGCTACAGCCATGGCGCGCCGCTCTTCCGCCTTGGCCTGGGCGATCCTCTTATCAGCTTCCGCCTGATCGGTCTGCAGCTGCGCTCCGATATTCTCCCCCACGTCCACATCTGCGATGTCGATAGAAAGAATCTCGAAAGCAGTCCCCGCGTCAAGACCCTTACTCAGAACTGTATGTGATATCTTATCCGGATTCTCCAAAACCTGCTTATGATCATCGACAGAACCGATCGTTGTGACGATCCCCTCTCCTACCCGGGCAATAATTGTCTCTTCCCCTGCCCCGCCGACCAGCCTGCCAATATTCGACCTGACAGTCACCTTGGCCTTAGCCTTCAACTCGATGCCATTTTTAGCCACGGCAGAGATCGTCGGCGTCTCGATAACCTTGGGAATAACGCTCATCTGCACCGCCTGCAAAACATTTCGTCCGGCCAGATCAATAGCCGTAGCCCTTTCAAAACCCAGATCAATATCGGCTCGCTGAGCGGCGATAAGCGCGTTGACAACCCTGTCCACATTTCCGCCGGCAATATAATGCCCCTCCAACTGATTCAAATTGAGCGACAAACCGGCTTTCGAAGCCTTGATTAAAGGCTCCACAACCTTAGCAGGGACAACCCTGCGCAGACGCATCCCGATGAGGGTAAGAATACCCACCGACACGCCAGCAGCCAAAGCTGCGATCCACAACCTAATAGGGATAAAGCTAAATATTACAGAAAAAATAATAACCGCCAAAGCAACCAACAATAATAAAGTTAATACCCCAGGATCCAATTTTTACTCCTCCTTTTTGATAGGACGCACCACAATGCGATTGCCCTCAATTTGACTGATGACTACCACCTCGTCAGAAGCGATAAAATCTCCCTCACTGACCACATTATATCTTTTGCCTTCCACCTCCACAAATCCGGACGGTCTGAGCGGCGTCACTGTCAGCCCTTCTTTGCCATGCAAATGCGAATAATCCTCTGACGACCTGAAACCCTGTTCTGCTGTCAAAGCCTCCTGATTGATAAAACGCCTTAAGATCCCTTTGCGGTGGAAAGACTTAAAAGCGAGATACCCCACCACTATAGAAAGAAGAACGGCAATAACAAGAGAACGCATTCCAGCCTCCACAGAAACAGAAGTGAGGACAATAGAAGCGCATATGCATAAAGCCCCGGCGATGGCGAAAGCCCCGAAACCCGGTACAAATATTTCTACCAAGAGCAGAATCACACCGAATAAAAAGAGAAAAACTGCAGGCCAGCCGCTTACCCCGGCAAAAAAATGTCCGCCGAAATAAAGACCGAAGCAAAGGAGGCTGAATATCCCGGCGACGCCGAATCCCGCAGTCAAGACCTCAATAATAAGGAAGATAAAAGCTAAAGCGAGGATAATTGTCGCTACCACGGGATTGATCAACCATCCGCTGATCCGCTCCCAAGACGACGGCTCAAGAGCGACAATCCTGGCATCCTCCAACCCGACTATTTCCAGCACTTCAGCCAGATTTGCCGCTGTCCCGTCGCTGAAGCCCAAATCTTCGGCTTCCCTGTCTGTCAGCGTCAAAATCGTATCTTCACCTACAACCCCTTCGATGACGATCTCCTGGCGCACCATGGCTGCAGCCAGCTCAGGATCTCTCCCACGCTTCTGGGCTAAAGATCTCATATCAGCCTCCCAGGCAGAGAGCGTCTTCTCGTCAACAGCATCGCTGCTGCCCATGACCCGCAGATCCGCAGAACCAATCGTCGCCCCCGGCGCCATAAAGAACATATCGCAGGCAAGAGCGAGATACGCTCCGGCAGACAGCGCATAAGGATTCACATAAGCATAAACCGGATAAGAAGTTTTATCCAGCAGCTTGCGGGCTTCAATGACTGAATTAATATATCCGCCCGGAGTATTAAGCTCCAAAATCACAGCATCAGCCCGAGCCTTTTCCGCTTCATCCAGGGAACGCTGCATGAACTGCAGCCACCCAGGACCGATCTCGCCCTCTACAGAAATGACATAAACGACGCTCTGCGCCCCACTTCCCTGCTGTGCTCCTTCTGCCACGGACGACAGAGCAACTCCTGCGCCGGACGAAGGCGAAGCAGTAATTCCAGAACAACAAAAAATCAAAGTACAGAATAATAGCAAAAAGAAAAAACACTTACTTCTCATATGCAAAAGCATTCACCTCCTTTATTATTAACATCCCCCTGAATAGTTTGATTATCTCTTAACAGGGGGATGTAATAGGTGCATTTAATTAGTTTTTTTATATTCATGCAATCGCTGTATCCGGCAGAAGATTATTTATAAAACCTCCTTTTTTTCCGGGCAGCTTCGGCTTTTTTCTTGCGTTTTACGCTAGGCTTTTCATAATGCTCTCTTTTCCGAACTTCCGATAATATGCCTGCTCGTGCGCTCAATTTTTTAAACCGTCTGAGGGCATTATCCAGACTCTCATTTTTTCCGACTTTCACTTCCGTCAACTGTATCCCTCCCCTCGACCAAACCTCTATTCCCCAAAAACCAACGGAGAACAAACACAACCAAACCACAAATAGAAACAATAACTAAAACCATAAACAACATGAACAATAAAAAGGCATCAACCTATTATACCCTTTTCACTATCAAGATGTCAACGAAAGGAGGGAATGAATATGAGCAGAAATTCACTTAACGTTATTTAAACTTTCGTCCTCCCAGAAGGTGAAAATGAAGATGAAAAATCACCTGCCCGGCGTCAGCGCCGCAATTTACCAAGACACGATAGCTCTCCAGATTTTTCTCCCGGGCGATCTCACTAATAACCCAGTTCAGATGCCCCATGAGACTTTTTTTCTCCGGAGTAATATCATGCATTGAAGATATATGCTCCCTGGGGACTACCAAAATATGAACAGGCGAATAAGGGTTGGCGTCATTAAAAGCAACCACCTGATCATCCTCATAAACAAATTCAGCGGGGATCTCTTTATTTATTATCTTACAAAAAATACAATCTTCCACAACTTCATCCTCCCATTACATTCTTGAAAAGTACATAACTTTACATCATACATTATAAGTCAAATGCAAATAAAAGTCAACGATATATTTCTATTTTACCTCAAATCCTCTGCTAACTCATCCAACATTAGCTTTTCAAGGCGCGTTATGTCAGGGAAAACGATTCTTATGCCTCTGCGATGCAACCGTAACAGTTCACGAAAATTACGATCGATTACTGTTTGTAAACGTGTATTCACAGGCACAGGGTTTTGCTTTACTATGTGTATATGGCTGATATATTTTGGCAGAATGGGAAACATATTTTGGAGCAAGAAAGCTGCATCGACCTCTGCGTATTCGCCGATTACGATTTTCAGGCACTTGCCATAGCGGCTAATATCTTTTTGCACATATTCCGTGTATTTCTCTGTTCTTCTACTCATAGGGATTACCCATAGCAGACCGGTCTTCCCGTCTTTGACGCAAAGGTATGTAGGACGGTACGCGCCGCCTTCATGGTTTCGCATGAGCTTATCTTCTTTTGCCGCGTCAAAATATTTATCCATGATGTGGTAGACGTAGCCTGGTTTGATATCTCTGTCTTGCATCCGATACTCCATCCTAACGCAAAACCCCCGCCGACTGGCGGCGGGGGCGCTATTTTCGAGCCTTTTTTTATACCCCGCTCCGGTATGCGGCGAAAATTTGTCGAGCCTTTTTTTATACCCCGCTCCGGTATGCGGCGAAAATTTTCTGTGTTTTTCAACACACTTA
>Ga0209737_10001579_pt1 | contig 16262 bp, 9 predicted proteins | sample TergutCu122P3_FD_187284 | JGI IMG/M metagenome (GOLD analysis project Ga0209737, IMG submission 187284) | Cubitermes ugandensis P3 segment gut microbial communities from Kakamega Forest, Kenya - Cu122 P3 (SPAdes) (version 2) | ecosystem: Host-associated > Arthropoda: Insects > Digestive system >...
GTCGGTCACGTACGAAGTACGCTCCCTTCCACGCCTCCTTGCTTCCTAGAATCTGCACCATTTCGACGCCGCGACCCTGCCGTCAGTGATAAGGCGAGTCCGATAGCGGCGCAGGGGGCTCGCCCCCTCACATGTGAAAAACCTTTTTCAACCATAATATAGCCATGCCTTCGTGAGGTACCCATGCGAGAACAAATCCAGCACATCGTCCATGCGCTGCTCTTCGACAACGCGAAATCACTCCAGGGTGATCGCGAACTCAGGGCCATCGACATCCAGGACGACATCATCCACATCACCCTTGCCGTCGAAAGCCACAACAGCCCTCTGGAACGTTTCGAGATGGAAGATGCCATCCGCGACGCTGTCCTGGCCTTGTTTTCGGATAAATCCGTGCGCCTGACGAGCATCGACATCCATGGCCAGGATGCCGCAGGCTGCCCGTCTGCCCGGCAAAAAGCAAAACCCGACCTGCCACCCAAAAAGTGCATCCCCGGCGTCAGGCATGTTTATCTGGTTTGCTCGGCAAAGGGCGGCGTCGGAAAGAGTACCGTCGCGCTCAACACGGCCCTTGCCCTGAAAGCACAGGGACATGCCGTTGGGCTTCTGGATTTGGATCTTTACGGACCAAGCATTCCGTCGCTCGTGGGGAGTGACCTTCCGCCCATCATCGTCGGAAACCACATCATTCCGCCGGAGATCCACGGCATGTCTGTCCTGAGCATCGGTTTTATGATCGAGAAGGGCCAGCCGCTCATGTGGCGAGGCCCCATGGTCGCCAGCGTCGTCAACCAGCTGCTCTGGGAAGTGGACTGGTCTGGAAATGATTACCTCATCATCGACATGCCACCGGGCACGGGCGACACTTATATGTCTATCCTGCAACAGGTTCAGGTCGATGCCGCCGTTATCGTGACCACACCCTCTCAGCTTGCCCTGGCCGATGTCACACGAGGCCTTGGCATTTTTGAGGCGTACGGCGTTGACGTGGCAGGCGTCGTCGAGAATATGGCCTCCTATGACTGGGAAGGCCGGGACAGCGTCCTTGCGCTCATCGACGGCCTGGTCATTGATGACGAGGCCTCCCAGAACGCCATCGCCAGAATCAGGCGCATCCTCAACACCACCAAGACCATCCGAATCTTCGGGTCCAGAACCCAGACTTTGTGCGACGAACTCGAACTCCCTCTCATTGCCTCCATTCCCCTCGACATCGCATTGCAAAATGACAACGACAATGGCACGCCCTACATGCTCAATCCAAAAAAACCTGCCATCCGGCAGGCCTTCGAGCAAATCGCGGCCTTCATCCTGCAGCGCCAATCGTCCTGAAGTTTCGCCTGCAACGGCGGGCAGCAGATTACTGCCCCCGCAACCTCGGGGCACATTGCCATATCCCACCCAAAGCGATGCGTGCATCCCCCGAGAAAATCTCTTGCACCAGGAGCATATCTTCGTCATTATGAGGGTGTCAGGGTTGTTTGTCATTTGAATCTATAAGGGTTTTGCCATGAGCATTGGCGATAATGTCAGAAAATATCGTGCAGCCAGATCATTAAGCCTTTCCGAATTCGCTGACAGAGTCGGCATGAGTGTCGCGGATTGCCGTCTGATCGAAGATGGAAGACGCGTCATCAACTCCACCGAAATCAAATCGATTTGCCAGGTCCTTGGCGTAAGCATTGACGCACTTTTTGCGATGAGTTCAGACGATTTTGCCGAAACAGAAGGCTCCATGCTGATGCCTGTCGACGAATTGCAGTCACTTTTAGGAAAAATGAAAGATTGACAGGTATTGCCGCTCAGTCGATATCGGCCATGCTGGTGCGCAGCATGGCTTTTTTTGTGTCATGGAAGAAGCATGATATGTAGACGCCGCATTTTTTGATGATGGCGAGGTTTCGCAGGGATGCAGAAAAAAGCGATACAGAACAAGCAAGGGCGAAACAAGGCTTCCGGGCGCACGCCCCAAACTGCCAAAAAGCAGGCAAGCGAAGCTAAAAGTGAAGCCAAAAAGGTGACCCCCAACCGCCAGCCAAAGGCGGCGTTGGCCAAAACGCCCAAAATCAGCCCAAACCGAAGGCTATCGAAGCGGCCGCGAAATTACATTGCCGCTTCCATGCTCATCATCCTGGGGGCTGCCCTTTTCCTTATGCTCTTTACCTTCTCAAAGGACGACCTGCTGCCAGATTCTCAGACAGCATACAACATCTTTGGCATCGTCGGTGCCCATATCGCCAACCTCCTTCTCATGCTCTTCGGGCTGTCGAGTTTCTTTTTCCCTACGGTCTGCCTCCTCATGGGCCTGACGATTTTCTGCGGCCGCCAACTCGAAGTCAAACCCTCCGAACTTATTGGCCTGATCTTTTTGCTTCTAGCCGGATCCCCGATCTTCACACTATCGTTTGAGCAATCCTCGATCCTTGACCATTCCCCAGGCGGAGTGCTCGGAACCTGGCTTTCAGGCTTCGCACTGACCTATATCTCACAACCCATGCTCTATGCCATCGGTTCGGTACTCCTCGTCTTTGGCGTTCTCCTTGCCACGGACACGAGGTTCATCGACTTCGTGAAATCCATATTCCGCGCTATCCGATGGACGGTTCTCATTCTTATCAAAATATTCGCCATCCTTATCAAAGCGTTCGCCGCGCCCTTCAGGCACTCGCCCGACGAACGGCCACTGGCTCAGGCGGCACCCATTCTCATCGATCCGCCCACCGGCTACGATGATCTCGAATCCTGCGAGGATGCCTTCGAGGATGAAACCCCTTCTCAAATCCTCTGCGGCCTCCTGCCAAATGAGACACGGGATGCTGCATATTCATCCGAACTGCCTTCGTCTGACGATGACATACATGCCATCCTGCCCTATGAAACTGCCGGCGCCAAAGAAGCAGCACCCGGGAACGGCATACCCGACGAGAGCCTCCACCCATCCATGTCAGAATCTTTCGATTCGGCACAAGATCAAGACGATTCCCCAAAAACTGAGGGCGTCGCAGGGATCTTGGCCATCGCACGTGGAAAAAACACCCCCAGGCTGCGCGCCGCAAAGCGAAAACACTCGGTGCCTGCCCTGGAACCCGACTTCGAATTCGACTCCATCCTGCATCCGCAACAAATCGCAGGCCAGATCAGCCGCAATGCCAGCGACGGAACAGAGAAAATCAAACAGGCACCGGGCGTCCTTCCAAACTGGAAACCTCGTTCTATCCTCCGAAAGGGCCAGGCCTCACAAAATGACAGGGAAACCTGCGACCAGCGCTTTACTCAGGATTTCTGCTCAGAATCTGACGAGTTCAACGAAACCGACAGCATTCAGACAGGCAGAAACCTTGACCGGCCACCCAATGTTACCAGAGACATTCTGGCCCAATGCGAAGAAAGCATGGCTTCGCACAAGTTTTCGTTGCCCGTAAGCGTTCAGAATATCGCGCTCGCACCCAATGCCATTACCAGGGTAGCCAACCTTTCTCCACAGCAGCGCCAGGAGGCCGTGCCAACGCCCGTGGCCAGAATGGCTGCGGCCGACACCATTGCCCCCCTCTCCGATGTGCTACAAAAAGAACGCGGACTGGCTTCTGAAAAGAAAACTGCCGTACCGGTGTCATCCGAGTTGCGCAGCCTTATGGCTGAAATGAAAGCAGATACACTGCCCAGCAAAGAACCTGCATCTGGCCAGCGTCCTCCTCAGGCAACCCTGCTCGCAGACCTCGATATCAAACCCGTTTCACGACGACACGCCGAAACGGCCGTTTCCCCGGATACCCCCCTCCTCCCTTCCAGCGCATCTGCCAAAAACACTATCGACCATAGCGATGCCTTTGTCGTGGCACAGGCCAAACAGCGCGCTTCCGAAGACGAACTCAACGAAGCCGATAAGGCGCGAAGACAGAAACTCAGGGAAAAAGCCTACGAATTCCCGCCCCTCTCTCTGCTGCACTACAATCCAGCTTCCGAACAGGGCTACAATCACGACGCTCTGCGAGCGCTGGCCGACAGAATCGAAGAAAAATTCGCCGAATTCAAAATCGAAGGCAGCGTCATGCAGATCTGCCCCGGACCGGTCATCACGCGCTTTGAATATCAACCCGCTGCGGGCACGAAAATCTCAAAGATCGCCAGCCTCTCTGACGACCTTATGATGGCGCTCGAAATCAAATCGATCCGAATCCTGGCACCCATCCCCGGGAAAAACGTCGTCGGCATCGAGATTCCCAACGAAAAGCGCAACACCATCTTCCTTAAGGAAATCATCGCTTCCGAAGCGTTCGTAAAATCCAAAAGCAAACTCACCATCGCCCTGGGACACGACAGCGAGGGTACATCTGTTGTAAGCAACCTCGCCAAAATGCCGCACCTCCTCGTAGCAGGTTCGACGGGAAGCGGAAAATCCGTAGGCATCAACACGATGCTCTGCAGCCTCCTCTATAACGCCACACCGGAAGAGGTAAAACTCATCCTGGTCGATCCCAAATGCCTTGAGTTCAGCATCTATCGCGGCATTCCACACCTCCTCGTACCCCCCATCACGGGCGTCAAAGAAGCCTCCGCCGCACTCGACTGGGCCTGCGAAGAAATGGACAGGCGCTACCAGCTCCTCGCCGATCTCAACGTCCGCAACATCGACGGCTATAACGAACGGATCAAAACCCCCCCCGACAACCGTATTCGGGAAGCACTCAAACAAACAAACGAAAATGGCGAACCCCTGCACCAGTTCATGCCCTACATCGTCATTGTCGTTGACGAATTTGCCGACCTCATCATGCAAGCCGGCAAGGAAATCGAAATCTCCATTGCACGCCTCGCACAAAAGGCCAGAGCCTGCGGCATCCACATCATACTCGCCACTCAGCGCCCTTCAACCAACGTCATCACCGGCGTCATCAAAGCCAACTTCCCGACGCGCCTGGCCTTTCGGGTCTTCAGCCAGATCGACTCCCGAACCATCCTCGACCAAAAAGGTGCCGAAGCACTCCTGGGCATGGGCGACAGCCTCTTTCTCCCGCCCAACAGCGGCATCCTTGAACGCGTTCACGGCGCCTTCGTTTCCGACGAAGAAGTCCAGGCCATCGTCGACTTCCTTTGCGAACAGGGACAGCCACAATACAACCTCGATATCATCACGCCCAAAGAAAATGCCGACGACATCGATTCGGCCTGTGACGATTACAAGGACGACAACATCTACGACAAAGCCGTAAGACTCATCGCCGAAACGCAACAGGCTTCGACAAGCTATTTGCAGCGAAGGCTTAACCTTGGCTACAACCGCGCCGCCAAGCTCATCGATCAGCTCGAAGCAGACGGCATCATCGGACCCGCCAACGGCTCAAAACCCCGCGAAGTCTACATCAATCGAATTTGAGGGAGGGGGCGAAACCCCCGTCGCCTGCGGCGCCTACTTGAGCTCTTCCTCAAGCTTCTTGATTTCCCAGTCGAGGGTGGCGTTCGTTTGCCTTCCGGTGACGATTCCGTTGTAGGCATTCATGATCGTTGTGTGATCGCGGTTAAAGAACTTGCCGAGGACGGGGAAACTCATGTCCGTGTGCGCCCTCAGCAAGTACATCGCCACATGCCGGGGGTGTACGATGGACTTGACACGGGACGAACCCATGATGTCGGCTTCCTTAACATTATAATAGGTACAGATGCGCTTAATGAGCGTTGACGGATCAACGATGACCGCACGCGTCTTAATGAGCGGATCGATGATCTTGACTGCCAGATGCTTGCTGACGCCCATATGATTGAGATCTGCATAGGCCTTGATGCGCATAAAATAGCCTTCCAGCTCACGAACATTCGTCGTGGCCTTCGAAGCGATATAATCTGCCACATCATCAGGCAGAAAAATGCCTTCCGAAGCAGCTTTTTTGTTCAAAATAGCCAGACGCGTCTCATAATCGGGCAGCTGAATATCGCAAATCAACCCGCCATTGAACCGGGATCTCAGGCGCTCTTCCAGACCGGCAATTTCCTGAGGCGGCTTATCGCTGGCCAACACGATCTGACAATGCGCACTCTGCAGGTGATTAAAGGTATGAAAAAACTCGTTCTGGGTGGCATTTTTATTGGCGATGAACTGAATGTCGTCGATGAGCAGAACATCATAGCTGCGACGCATTCTATCGCGAAAAGCCTCCTGAGTCTGCTTTTGTATCGACTCGATCAGATCATTCGTGAACTCTTCGCCGGTCATATAGTGTACACGCAAGCCCGTAGGGGCAATTTCGTTGCCGATAGCATGCATCAGATGCGTTTTGCCCAAACCCACGCCACCGTAAAGGAAGAGCGGGTTATAGGCATCCGCCGGATTGGCAGAGACAGCTTTGGCCGCCGCATAAGCAAACTCATTGCAATCACCCTTGACGAAATTGTCGAAGGTAAAGACGGGATTAAGCCGGCTGGGACTGCGATGTGCTGCACTCTGCGAAAAACGACGTGCAGAGTTGGAATACACAAAATTGGAGCATACCTCCTCACACTCGGAAACATCCTGGATTCGCACTGCTGAATCGCCAAACGGCAGACAGCGGCTGCCAGGTTCGCAGAACGATTTTGGCGCCTGCGCCAATACCGACAAGTCCAGGTGAACGTCATCGCCGCACAATTCCCGCACGACCATGAGAATAGGTTCAGTCGCATTGGCTTCCACCCAATGACAGATCGAAGCATTTGGCAGGCATAGTTCCCACCGTTCCGCATCCATGTGCCGACACGTCAGATGAGACAAATAGTCCTCAAAGACGTCTGTTCGCGTGTGATTCTGAAGGCGCTCCCTAAACCGGGCCCATAGTTCAGCGTTCATAAAACCCATATGCGATAAAACCCCCTCTGTTCCCTCAAATCTATCCGAACGCACAAATCCACTGCGCATGAAGACTCCCTGTACAGAACCCTCATGCGTACCGTTTATGGCGAGAAACCCTACCGGAGCGGTCACATCTTACTCAGAGCCTAAATCCATGGCCTCGCCGCAAACGTAGGACACTTCCGAATCCGAACCTGCGGTATGTCGGCAAGGTAAGTTCTGTGTGGGGACGAAGTCAACACCCTTTTTGCCCGACTGCCGTTGTCACACGCCAACCCACCTGCAAAGATACGTCAAATCGGCATCAACTCACGTTCACGCGTTGACCAAAGAATAATATTCGCTTAATAAACATTAATTTAATATTTAATTATATATTTATAGTTAGCACTATGTTTTATAAAATAATAAAAATAATATATCTTTATATTAATATACTGTAAAATATTACATCCGTCGCTGCTGATTAGAATAATTTGAATCAATTACCATCTATAATATCAAATTTTAAGATACAATATAAATAATATATCATATTACATTTAAATAACATAGTAAAATTCCATAAATTAATAATTATACGAATATTATATCATAGTTCCATCGTTAGGAGCTCGGCCCGTCAGGCTGGAAGTTGTCCACAGGTTCTGTGCGTAACTTGTGAACATCTGTGCGCATGCGTTTTATTCTATGTGGTATTATAGGTTTAGATTTTTATATATTAAATTTAAATAAATTATGAATATAATTTAATATTCGCTGTACGTGCACGTTTCTCTGTGCCTAATTTGGGGATAATGCGTGGACTGACTGTGGATAACTTCCCGCTGTTCGACGAGGCTCTGAAGTTCTCCCGAAGATATCCCTAAGCTTTTCCACAGGCTCTCCACAAGCGCGTGGTTCTGAACGATAAGAATTTTAGCCATTGTCGCGAAGTTATCCAGATATCCCGAGGCCCTATGACAACGGTGACTTAAAAAATACAGATAAGAGATCTGTGTTATTCGGATCTGTGGGCTGTGGACAAATGTGCCGGGCACAGCAGACTCCCGATGACTTCCCCGCTTTGCGGCATGACAGACCATTTATGCCAGATCCGTCCAGCCTTTTCGGCGTGGCATAAGATCCGTCTGCGATGTGGAGCAGTGTCCATCCAGGGTGGAGCAACATTTATCCACAAATCGCGAGTTGCAGCCGCAGACTCTGTATTCGTAGCCAGACAGAGTAAGGATTGGCCTGCAAAGTGACAAATCTGCCGTACGGCATGCGTTTTGCCATTTATGGCGACGCGGCGCTCTTCGCGTCATTCTCTCAAAGGAGGCAAAATGTTTCAGACTTTATCGCGCCCACGTATTGCATTAAAGCTCGTTGGCTTCATGCTGGCAGCATTTTTTACTTTTGCCGGAGCAAGCCAGGTCATGGCCCAGGCGCAGCCAAATGACACCTTCGGATCTGACACTTCCGAATACGAAATTTATGGTTCAGAATATTATGATACTTACGGTTCGGACTATGATGGCATCTATGGTTCCGAATACGACGATCCCTATGATCCTTACGAGAATTACGGCAGCACCTTGCCTGTGGTGGGTTCCCCCTTCGAAACTGCTACAAATCCGTATGATCCTTATGCGGGTTATCAAGATGCCAGGGGTTCCCCCTTGGGTCGAAGAATCGTATGCATCCTGGAAAATAATTCTTCGAAGCCTGCTCTTTCGGACAAAGAACCCCTGCTTTCGAACAGGGGCCCTTTGTTGCAGTTTGGGTTGGGTTATGCGGGGTATTTTATTCCGGCTGGTTATGACGATGAGCCTCAAGGTTCAGCTCACGCTGTTGGGGTAGATCTTAGCGTTGGCTATCGGTGGAATAAGGTTGGTTTTACGTTCGATGTGAATGCGGGTACCATTTTTATGAGTAATTACGATATTTCGCTTCATGTCAGTCTTTTGCTTGCCCATCAGTTTGACAGAATCGAGCTTTGGGGGAAATTAGGGTTTGGTGTTGGTTTTCTCTATCTCAGCTTCAAGTCAAATCTTGGTGTTTCGTATCGTATAGGCGAAATGGTCAGCATTGGTGCTGACTTCACTTATTATTTGATGAACGCTATATTTAGTAGGACTGTTCACAAGTTCGCGCTATCTCCTCATGTCAGGCTGCATTTTTAGCGAAGGGTTTTGGCTCACCTAACAGGCAATGCGACAGCATTGCAGGGGGTTCGGGGGAACGGGTTCCCCCGAGAGCGGGGCGTTGCGGGGCCGGCGATTGAGGCCCCGCACAGGGGGTAGACGCGTATCGGCCGTAGGGGCGGATGGCAATCCGCCCGCCTACGGGCCGATAGCGGCGCAGGGGGCGCGGCCCCCTCAAACAAGGGGCGACCGTCCCTGGTCGCCCGCTTAACGTCCCCGGTTGCTAAACGTCCCTGGTCGCCCGCTAAACGTCCCCCAAAGATATTCCTTGACGCTTGTGCCGTTTATGATGAAAAGTGACGCGCGTCAGTGCCAGATAGCGGTTTTGTTTGTGCTTTATGGGTTCATGATTTGGGGCAGGTAGATGAAGCTTACGATAGATAGAGATATTTTTGCAAAAATTCTTAAGAAAGTCGACGGTGTTTGCTCAAAATCGGGGACTTTTGCGATTTTGAGCAGCTGTCTTATCGAAGCGAGCCGTGGGAGCATTACGATAACGGGCACGGATCTGGACATCACGCTTAAGGTTTTTGACAAAGCGCGTGTCGAGGAAGAAGGTAAAGTCGTGCTGAACTCAAAGCGGCTTCTGGACACTGTTCAGACGCAGCAGCCGGGCAGTGACATCCGCCTGACGACCGAGGGCAATCAGGTGCTCATTGAGTCAGGGAATTTCCGTGCGCGCATTCCCAGCAACGACCTCGCCGAGTTTCCGAGCATCCCCAGCATCAAGACGAATGCATCTTTGACGATGCCGGCATCGACGTTTAAGGATCTGATCGATAAGACGTCGTTTAGCATTTCGCGGGACGATTCGCGCACGGATTTTACGGGTGCGCTTCTGACGATATCACCCAACGGGCGCATTCAGATGGTTTCGACCGATGGGCACCGGTTGTCGCGGATCGAGTCGGTGATCGATGTTTCGGGCGAATTGCCGCGCGGGCTGGAGAGTGGCGTCATTGTGCCTTTAAAGGGGTTAAACGAGATAAGCAAGAACCTGACGGAGGGCGATATCAGCCTGGATCTTTCAGGCGGCAAGATAGTCGTGGCTTCTTCGCAGGTGGCATTTTGCATCAACCTCATTGCGGGCCAGTTTCCCGATTTTTCGAAGGTCATCCCTTCGACGCTCGATCATAAGGCAGTCATCAGGCGCGACGATTTTCAACAGCTGCTTCGGCGTGCATCAATATACACGGCCAAGATCGGGACAATTCGCCTGACGATGTCGCGAGGCCGGCTTGAGGTTTCGACCTTTGATCATCATCACGGCGAGATGCGCGATTTTATCGATTGTGAGTACGATGGATCGGGTGTGACGGCGGGATTTAACTGGCGCTACATTGACCAGATTCTGAGCGTCATAGGCTGTGACATGGTGTCGCTTGAGATTATCGACATGGATTCTCCGGCGGTGGTTCGCGATATTACGACGGATAAGCTCGACTATATTGTCATGCCGATGCAGCTTTAATTTCGTACTGATACACAGTATGAAGTATGTGGCTGCTGCCGCGGCGTCGTCCGTTGCAGACAAAGCATGATGTCTGCCGTCGGCAGTTCATTCGTGACCAACCTTCGCCAGACGTGCCGGAGATGTACGGTTTTGTTTACTGTTGGGAGAATCGATGTCTGGTCTGATGACATTGGGGATAGATATACGAACGGCCTTGTTTGCCTCGGGTGGCGAAGGTGAGGAAACGGCGGAAATCTACCGCCGTGAGGCCAGAGCACTCTATGAGACAAGGCCGGCAGACGCTGCGGCGATGTTGATTGATGCAGCCTATGCCAATGACAGGGACGATGCGCCGACGGAAATCGTCGTTCGGGATCTGATGCTGGCCATGGCGTTGTGCCCTTCGGAAGTCTGGGTGTTTTCGGCCGCAAGACGCCTGATGCAGAAGCATGGCCTGAGCCACGAGGTGTTGTCTCTGATCGAGCATGAAATTGACCTGTCGGTGGCATCAGAGTATCGCATTGCCCTTTGCCTTGAAGCAGCGCAGCTGCTTTGGATCGTGTTGGAGGAAGCAGACGGGGCGCACGCCTGGATCAAGCGAGGTCTTGAGATAGATCCTTCCCACGTTGGCGTTTTGTATGCGGCACTCTGGGTGAGCATGAGTCTTGGGTCGTTTGCCGAGGCATCAGATTATTCGGACAGGCTGGCGCAAATTCTCGGTGCACCGGCAGAGCGATCGGTTTTGTACGCACTGGCCGGAGGCATTCATGCTGCCAAGGGCGATGCCGTGGGTGCGCATGGTTTTTTTTCTCAGGCAGCTGCCTCGGATCGTGCCAATCTTTATGCACATCTCAGGCTTGGCCTCATGGAGGAACGCCTGGCGCATCTTGAGGAAGCGGCTCAGTCTTATATGCAGGCGGCGACGCTCTTCTGCGGGGATTCGTGTTCAGGAGAGTTTTTTTCGCGCGCCGGCCGGCTGTGCTATTTTGCAAAAAACCTCGAAAAGAGCATCTACTACCTTGATGAAGCACGGGCGCGGCTTAACCACCCCTATGATCTGACAGCCATGGCCAGTGAAGTCTGCGAGTGGCTTGGCAATGACATTCGCGTGGCTGAACTTGAGCAGCAGCTTATCGATATGACATCAGATATCGATGAGAAGGTTTCGAGATATCTGAAACTTGCCGATGTTTTCCTCTATCGCCTTGGCGACGAAGATCGTGCCATGGATGCTCTCGAAGCCGTCATGGCGCTGAATCCAAAGTGCCTGACCGTTCGTCAGCGTCTGGCCGCTTTGTATGAAAAGCGTGGTGCCTGGCGTGCCCTGGCAGATCTGCTGGCCTCGGGGGAGGCTTCGCACGATGCCATTCAATGGCGGCTGGCCGAGGCATATTGGCGCAGCGATCAGCTGTCAAAAGCGATTGATGTGCTCCTGTCTTCGTCTTCTGTTCTGTGTCGCTGGCGATTGGACAGAGCATATGAGGCCAGCGGCGATTCTGAAGCGCATGCGCATTTTATTGAAACCTGGTGCAGTTCCGTCCGCGATGAGGGCATGAAGGCCGGGCTCCTGACTCAGCTCGTTACGATTCTTGTTGAGCGGCTTGATGAACCCGAACTTGCCCTGCATTATCTGCAACAGGAAGAGGGTACACGCGTGTCGCGCGATCTTTGCCTGCGCCGAATGCAGATTTTCCATGCCCTTGGACAATATGATGCCCTGTATCGCGCGATGACGGGCTTGGCCGAATCGACAAAAGACGAAGCCGAAGCTTTGATGTGGCGCATGGAAGCCGCCCATGTGTGTTACCATTGTCTTCAGGATGTCGATGGCACTGTTAAGAACCTGAAAACCATCCATGAGATAGCACCGAATTACTTGCCTGCCATCGATATGTTGCACCATGTCGCGCTCTGTGAGGGCAAATTTGCCTGTGTCATTTTGGCGAACCAATGGCGAGATGCTGTGTGGGCAACGCCCGCTGCGCGTCTCGAAACGGCCTGCGAAAATGCGTGGGCCAGTCTGCGCATGGGGGATGCAGAGGCTGCCATGGATTGGTATGCCACCGCCAACCGTATCGCGCCCATGGATCGCTTTAGCCTGCGCACCTATGTTGCGCTGTTGAAGCAAAGCGGACGATGGTCAGAGGCTGCTGAAGTTTTAGAAGCATCCTGTCAGCGTCAGCGTGACCATGCGTTTGCCGGGACAACAACGCTGGAGGACGAAACATCTCAGGCTCTGGAAACAACCGATAGCCAGTGCCAGGAATTCCGGGCCATGACAGCAATGCGCCTTGATATTCGATCCCATTGCCTGTCGCATCCTGTCGGGATTGTCTCGGAAAGGAAAGCCGCTTATCTTGCTGTCCCTTCATGCCGTACCTATCTCGATTACGTCCTTGAGATGCTTGTCGTTGAATCTCATGAAACAGTACTCGCCTCCCTCCTTGAGGCCAACGCAAAGCTTGACGAAGACGACGAGGTCTTGAGCCTCGTGCAGTGGATGATGGCAGAAGTCATGCGGTGCATCGATCCATCTGGCACGAAACGCGACAAGTCGAAAAAATTCATCATGATGCTGAAGCAGAGTCTGGGAAAACCCTATGGCGGCTATTTGCGGGCTGAGATTCTGCGCGCATACCGCGGGTGCCTGAACGACGAAGCGGCCATCTGGCTGGAACAGTATGCCTCGCTGACGACCGATAAATGGATTGCCACCGAGCTCAGACGCGAAGCTTCGCTTCGCTACATTTGGATCGATGAAGACCTGGATGCCGCGCGGCGTGCCTCTCTGGCAGCATACAGACAGGGTGGAAGCGATTGGCGAAGTCTCTGGGAACTGGAACGGTTTGCGGCAGCTACCGAAGATTTTCAGGCCATGGGCGTCCTGCGCGAACGTATGGCGCAATTTGAGGATAACCCCAAGGCCAAGCTGCAAGCGCTCAAAAGTGCACTGGCGCCCTATATCGACGACGATTTGATGGACCATGCCGTGCGTGTTGCGCAGGAGTGTCTCAAAATCGATGCCCATACGTTCAGCGCTCTCCTGACACTTGCGCACGTGGCCGAGGACGGTGACGATCCCCACAGCCTGGCCTGCATCGCCGACAGACTTTCGGCGGCTTCGCACCTTGCAGATAATCGACTGAGCTACGGTTTGTGGGCAGCACAGATTTGGTATGGGCAGCTTGGGAAAGCAGAGCAGGCACTTGCCAGCCTTTCCCACCTCCTTTCAAATGACCCAACCTGTATGCCGGCTATCCTGATGAGCGAACGCTTGCTGGAATCTCTGCACCGCGACGAAGCCCTTGCGAGAATTTATGTCCGCGCCATTGCCGCGCTTCCAGAAGGCAAGACCCAAATCGAAATCCTTCGAAAACACGCAAAATTGCTCGCATTTCACATGCACGATGCCGCTGCTGCCTCCCTGTCTCTGGTGCGCATCCTCAAGCAATTCCCCGAAGATATCGATGCTCTGACCCTTCAGGCCAAGCTTCTGTGCGACCAATCCAGATGGTTCGAAGCCGCCGCTGCCATCGAACAGCTTGCCAAGTCCACAACCCAGGTCGAGCAGAAACGCGAGGCCAACCTCAAGCTGGCCAATATTCTGGTTCACCATATGAACGAGCCAGAACGCGCCAAGCGAATCATGCGCCGCCATCTCAATCAGTTCCCGCACGACATGGCCGCCCTGCGCCTGCTCTACGATATCGCGTGGCTGGATCGAAACTGGCTCGAAGCCAAGGCCACCCTCGACGAAATCTGTGTCCCGGATTCGCCCATCTATCGCTGGGGAAGAATAGCATTCACCCGCGTTGCGCGCGAAGCCTCCTGGAGCCACGATCTGCGAACCCTCTACGAACGGCAGGCCATTGAAGTGGTCGTCGACAGCAGGGATGACTTTGATCAGCTCATCGAAGATTACGCAAAGTATGGCGAAATTCCACGCCTGCTCGAAGTCACCAAACGCGAGCTGTCCCAAATCGGCGACACCACCCGGCAGGCAAAATACCGCGGCTGCATCGCTGCCCTCTACGTCGCCAACCAACAGCACAAAGAAGCACTCGCCTTCCTCTCCGAAGTCATTCACGACTCGCAACACACAGACTGGGCCTACCTGGCACGCGCACAGGCACTCTATTGTGCCGGACAAATCGACAGTGCCGTGGCAGAATTTCGCCGTACCCTGACACAGAACCTCAACCTCAGCCACGCTTTTGAACCCTTTATCGAAGCCCTGAAAAAACTCGGCGACAACGTGGCCTTGTGTGCCGCCCTTGCCCTGCGCGACCATCGGCGCGGCACCCCCCAGCCTTCGGCACCGCGCTGCATACATGGCGTGCCAAGAGGATTCTTCGATATCGAACTCGTCGGGCTCGATCGCAGTTTCATCGAAGCTCAGCGGTATCTGCGGCTGATGTCGCCCTCTATTTTCCCCATCTACGCCCTCCCCGCCACAAAAAATACCTCTTACGAACCTCTTTCCCCAAGACACTGGGCTTATGCACGTTGCCGCGCACTCTTCGGGCAAAACTTCGACACCAAACAGATAGGCATCGCCTCCGCTTCGCCCAGCCCATGTTTTGTCAAACTTGCCGATCCACCCATCCTCGTCTTCGACAAACAACTGCTCGATGACCAGAGCATCGCTTTCGATTTCTGGGCAACTTACGCCATGCACCAGGCCGTCACTGGCGGCGCCGTCATGGACGCCATCGACGACGACGAGGCCCAGGCCCTGTTTGAAGCCCTCTGTGACGCCAAACCCGAACGCATCCGCGCTCAGGCCTTGAAAAAACTCGTCTTCAAACACCTCCCGCGAAACGATCGCAAACTCTTCAAAGACGGCGTGCCCTTCCTTGCACCCAACTGGACTGAATTCCGTACCGCCCTCAAAACGCGCGCCGCCTGCGTTGCCGCCATCCTTTCTGCCTCACCCGCCTGCGCCCTCTCGGCCATACCAGGCGATGAAGCCCTCCAGAAATTCCTTATTTCCGATCACTTCTCGCGGCTCACAAAAATGGTCTGGACAACTTCTTCTCAAGCCGACAGCTAGCCCTTTGGGGGAACCGGGCATACGTAGAGACAAGGCTACACATTTTTTGTGGGGGCAGCGCCCCCTGCGCCGCTATCGCACTCGCTTCATCACTGGCGGCAGGGTCGCGGCGTCGAAATGGTATAGATTCCAGGAAGCACCTACCACAACGACGCCGCTGACGACGAAGATGCCCATTTGGGCGACTGCGAGGCGAGTGCGATACGCGGCTACCCCCTATGCGGGGCCTCAGTCGCCGGCCCCGCAACGCCCCGCTCGCAGGGCAACCGAAAAGTCAAAGTACATTGATATTGCTGCGTTATTGCGTTCGCTGGAGCGCCGGAGGTGCGACGACGTGAATAACCATCGTAGGATATTTCATGACTTTCAGCCTCAAATCAATACATGTGGTTGAATGTATGCATTTTATGCACAATAAAATAGAAATGCTGTTGAATATTGTGATAAAAATTAATTTTATGGCGATATCGCTATTTTTGATAGTGAAAAGTGAATTTTATGATAACGTCACGGCGTTTATGCTTTTTATCCCGCTGGGTAAATCGTTTGTGTGTGTCCGTACGCCCGTGTTGCCGGTAGGGTTCCGGTAGGTCGATACGGTTTTTATGTTAAGGAGAAAAAAAATGGCGCGAGTGTACAATTTTTCGGCAGGTCCATCGACGTTACCGGAATCCGTGTTGGAGATCTGTGCCAAAGAAATGATGGATTGCCATGGTACGGGCCAGTCAGTCATGGAAATGAGCCACCGTT
>Ga0209737_10001580_pt1 | contig 16252 bp, 17 predicted proteins | sample TergutCu122P3_FD_187284 | JGI IMG/M metagenome (GOLD analysis project Ga0209737, IMG submission 187284) | Cubitermes ugandensis P3 segment gut microbial communities from Kakamega Forest, Kenya - Cu122 P3 (SPAdes) (version 2) | ecosystem: Host-associated > Arthropoda: Insects > Digestive system...
GAATTGATGCTATTGTAGTTTCTACCCAACACGATGATTTTGACGCAGATGAAAAGGTAATGTTGGCACAGATAAAGAAAGATGTGCAGGAAATTCTGCTTCCGCGCGTGATGGCAACCTGTTCCCCAAATATTCAGAAACTCTTTACCCACGGTTTTACCCTTCACGTAAACCCAACCGGAAAGTTCGTAATTGGCGGTCCGCACGGAGACACCGGCTTAACAGGACGGAAAATTATTGTGGATACTTACGGCGGAAAAGGTGCACACGGTGGCGGTGCTTTCTCGGGAAAAGATTCTTCAAAAGTGGACAGGTCGGCAGCCTATGCAGCAAGACACATCGCTAAAAATATGGTAGCCGCGGGTATCTGCGATGAAATTTTAGTGCAGGTAGCATACGCCATCGGGGTGGCAAAACCTGTGGGAATCTATGTTAATACCTACGGAACAGCACACGTTAATATCTCAGACAGCGAAATTGCGAAAAAAATTGAGCAACTTTTCGATATGCGACCCTACGCCATCGTGAAGCGTTTACAATTAAAAAACCCAATTTTTGAAGAAACTGCCTCCTACGGACATTTTGGCAGAGACCCCTTTGAAAAGGAAGTTGAAGTTTTTTACGAAGATAACGACACTTACAAAAAGGCAGGTAAGATTTATAAGAAAGTACAGTTTTTCGGCTGGGAAAAATTAGACGCCGTAGATGAAATAAGGAAAGCGTTTCGTGTTTAATTATTTTAACCACAAAGAACACAAAGAAAGCACGAAGAACACAAATATTAAATGTTGCCATTCAAACCTTAGTGCACTTTGTGAAAATCTTTGTGAACTTTGTGGTAAATTATTTTGACTTTTGGGATAGCTTTACTAATTTTTATTCGTACCTCACTGCTTCTATCGGGGAAATTCGTTTTGAAATGTAGTGAGCGGGTAAAAGTAAAGTGAGCAGACAGGCGGTAAATACAAGCAGATTCAGCCACAAAAACACCATCGGATTTATCTCAATGGGAATGTAAGAAACGTAGTAAGTTTCAGGGTCTAACGGAATGAGATGAAAAACACTTTGTAACAATCCAATCGTTAGGGCTGTCAAATTTCCCCAGCATAAACCCCTGAAAATTAGTCGTGAGGCTATGACAACGAATAGTTTCATAACACTTTTATGATTGAGACCTATCGTTTTTAAAATTCCAATATTTTTTGTCTGTTCTAAAACAATGATAAAAAATGTTGAAATCATTGTAATCAGACAAACCATTATGGTAATAATGAGTAACACTATGGCGTTGGTATCTGCCAATGCCAGCCACTCGAAAATGTTGGGGTACAGTTGTTTAATAGTCTCGGCTTTTAAATTATAGGGAATTTCATTGTGTAATTGCATTCCCATAACATCGATTTTGTTGTAATCATCAATCAGTATTTCGATGCCGCTCACTTGTTCGGGTGTCCATTCGTTCAGTTTTTGCACGTGCCGCAGGTCTGTCAAAATAAACCGTTCATCAACTTCAGGGAGTTGGGTTTCGTAAATACCCTCTACTACAAAACTGCGTTGACGGGGCGGGTCTTGAATAAAATAGGCACTTGCTTTATCGCCTGTTTTTAACCTTAGTTTTGATGCTAATGTTTTAGATATGAGAATTTTATTGCAAACAGAATCAGTATCGAAAGTAAATGAGTTACCCTCAATAATGTGATTACGAAACAGATTCCACGAAAAAGTAGAGTCAATACCTTTTAACACAACGCCCTCCACCTGGTCTTGCGCTTTCAAAATGCCCACTTTGGTGCCGTAAAACTGGATATTATTGATGTGTGGGTTGTTTCTCAACTCCTCCACAAAACTTTGATTTCTATCAAAAGGAAGTAAATCAAAGGAGTAGTTTTCTTCCACGCTCGAAATACGAATGTGTGCGCCGAGGCTTACCATCTTGTTGCGTATCTCTTTCTGATAACCGGCAGTAATGAAAAGTGCCAGAAACATAAGCGTTACCCCCAGTGCCACACCGGCAATGGTAATATTGACAATCGGTTTTGAATAATTGTTCTGCTCCGATTTTAACAGTACCTTAGAGAGCGTAAAAAGATTCATTATGATGTAGTAACATTTGCATCTTCTATACAAACCTTCTTCTCACTAAATCGCACAGAGAGAGGTACGAGGAAGAAGTTGTATCCCAAAGATATTGATGTTTAAGTTCTTCCATTAAAGCAAAAGCAGATTCAATATTATCACATTCATTCAGTTTTTGAATGGCATTACTGAAATTTACTCCACTGTTTTGAAACAGTTCCCGAATAAAAGAAAATTTTTCGTTAATGGCAATCGCTTTTGTTAAATCGGGGATATAGGATTGTTGAAATTTTGCGCTCAAAGAGTTATCGTCTTTCTTTTCTGTTAATAAATCATTGAGCGATTTTTTTTCCGGCTTCGTAGCCATCATATCGTCGAACAGCAGGGTTGATTGTGGTTTTGCATCCGGAATAAATTCCAAAATGTCATCTTCTACTAAGGGTGCTTTTTGAGAATAAGGGTTCAATGTATTTTGCTCTTCCTCAATTGGTTTCTCTTCAATCGGTTCTTCCTCTTCAATTTGTTCCTCTTCTTCAATTAATTCCTCTTCTTCAATCTGTTCCTCTTCTTCAATCTGTTCCTCTTCTTCAATCTGTTCCTCTTCTTCAATCTGTTCCTCTTCTCCAATCTGTTCCTCTTCTTCAATCTGTTCCTCTTCTTCAATCTGTTCCTCTTCTTCAATCTGTTCCTCTTCTCCTTTCTCCTCTTCTCCTTTTCTCCTCTTCTCCTCTTCTGCTTCTACTAAGGGTGCTTCTTGAAAATCAGGGTTCAAGGTATTAATATCTTCATTCTCCTTTCTCCTTTCTTCTTTCTCCTCTTCTCCCTCAAACAACTTTTCAATTCTGACATCAGAAACTTGTTCATCTGTTGTAATATTAAGGAAAATCATATAGGCTGCGCGAAGATTGTGCAGAATAATATCCTTTTCAATGGGGGAATAGGTGTTTAATGCGTTTACCTGTTGTAAACTTTCAATAATTTTTTGAATTACTCCGGTGGGCTTTTCCATAAGATATGAGGTTATTAATTAAGTTCTTGCTGAATAATGGGTTCTTCTTTTTTGGTAACAAAGAATTTTTTATTCCAAATAATGATGGCAAAAATGCCGATGGTAGTGCAAGTGTCAGCCACGTTGAAGATGGCGGGAAAGAAGTATGTTCCTCCCCAAAGCGGAAACCAGTTGGGGAGTAAAAAGAGTTTGAAATAAAACATATCTACCACACGTCCATACAGGAAAGGGGCATAATGCCAAATCATTCCGTAAAACAATGAATCAATGATATTTCCGATAGCCCCCGCAATGATTAATGATAATATTGCAACCACAAACCAGTTGGCGATATTCTTTTTAATTTGAGAAAACAGGTAGTAAATAAGGAGGGTAACGACAGCAATGCGTACTAACGAGAGCAGAAGTTTGCCAATATTTTCGCCGAAACTGATGCCAAAAGCCATTCCCTCGTTTTCTACAAAATAGATATAAAACCAATTGCCCAAAACGGGAAAGGCTTCGCCAATGGACATCGTTGTTTTAACCCAAATCTTTATAAATTGGTCAACAGCAACAAAAAAGAAAATAATAAGCAGGGCAATACTACTTTTTTTCATTTACTTTAGCATCAAATGAGAGGGTAGCGTGGGGAACGCATTTAAGTCGCTCTTTGGCAATGAGTTTTCCGGTGGCGCGGCAAATGCCGTAGGTTTTATTTTCTATACGCACTAAGGCTGCTTCCAAGTTTTTGATATACTTGTCTAAACGATTCGCCAGCCTGCTGTTTTCCTCTTTGGATAGCACTTGATTTCCTTCTTCCAAAATTTTGAAAGTGGGGGAGGTATCGGTGGTGTCGTTTCCTACATTACTATAGGCTTCTAAGTAGATTTCCATTCCTTGCTTTGCTTCCGCAATTTTTTCTTCGATAAGCGTTTTAAACTCCTGAAGTTCCTCATCGGAATACCTGATAATAGTGTCTGTATTCATACTGTTTGTTTTTTTATTTAGAAAACGCAAAAATAGAAAAAAAAATCCATTCGCGACTATTCAAGAAAAAATGTTTTTTTGCGTTGAAAAAACAAATCTAATATTATGATACATCCCGACCAGATTAAAGACCTGCAAACCAGACTCAGCGAGCTAAGGAGGTGCCTTTGACATCGATAGTAAAATTGAAGATATTAATGAAAAAGAAAAGATAACCCACGAAAACGGTTTCTGGGATGACCCGAAATCTGCCGAAAAACTACTTAAAGAGATAAGTCTAATAAAATCTTGGGTACAAGAATATTCCCAAACCGACACTTTAGTGGATGATTTGTTTACTCTCTACGATTTCTTCATAGAAGACTATGTTAATGAACAGGAACTAGAAGAATCATACAATACCACCCTTAGTAGCGTGGAGAAGTTAGAATTTCGGAATATGATGCGCGAAGAGGAGGACCCAATGGGGGTAATATTAACCATCAACTCCGGCGCGGGCGGTACCGAAAGTTGCGATTGGGCAGAAATGTTGCTCAGAATGTATATGCGCTGGGGAGAACGAAACAACTACGCCATTAAATTGTTAGACCGGCAGGAGGGAGATGTAGCCGGAATTAAATCTGCTACCATTGAGTTGGATGGAAACTATGGTTACGGCTATTTAAAAAGCGAAAACGGCGTGCACAGGCTGGTGCGTTTGTCCCCTTTTGATTCGGCAAACAAACGCCACACCTCTTTCGCCTCCGTGTATGCCTACCCTATGATTAACGATGATATAGTGGTGGATATTAACCCTGCGGATATTTCGTGGGATACGTACAGGTCGAGCGGTCCGGGCGGACAAAATGTGAATAAGGTAGAAACCGCGGTGCGACTGCACCACCATCCGTCGGGAATTATTGTGGAGTGTCAGGAGACCCGCTCGCAACTGCAAAATCGCGAAAAAGCAATGCAGATGCTGAAATCGCAACTCTACCAGCGTGAAATGGAAAAAAAGCGTGAAAAAGTGTCCGAAATAGAAAGTTCAAAAAAACGGATAGAGTGGGGGTCGCAAATTAGAAGTTATGTGATGCACCCCTACAAAATGGTAAAGGATTTGCGCACCCGCTACGAAACTTCCAATGTTAATGCCGTAATGGATGGCGAATTAGATGGTTTTATTAAAGCATATTTAATGGAAAATTAACATTCATTAACAAAAAATTATATATTTGCGCCCAAATTTTTAACCCTTTTATTATGAAAAAAATTATTTACACCATTTTGTTAATGTTCATTAGCATATTTGTTTACGCACAAAGTGCTGATGCCATTGTTGGTACTTATTTAAAAGCCGACGGAAAATCAAAAGTTGAATTTTACAAAACCGGCGACACCTATTGCGGTAAAGTGGTTTGGCTTAAAGAACCCAACGACAGCGAAGGAAAACCCAAAAAAGACCCGAAAAATCCAGACAAATCTTTGAGAGACAGACCTCTTTTGGGAATGGTAACCATTACAGGTTTGAAATATGAGGGTGAGGGAAAGTATGGCGATGGAAAAGCATACCGCCCCGCTGAAGGTGATGAAGTGAAATTTAAAGTAAAGGTAATGGGAGACGGTACAATCAGTGTAACCGGTTCTAAATACGGGTTTTCTAAAACAGAAACCTGGACAAAACAAAAGTAGTTTACCTTTGCAAATTATTTTTTTGAGTTGAGCAAAATGAAACATCATTTTCATCTCTTTTTCTGTATTGTAACAGTTCTCTGTATCTGTTCCTGCGACTCCCATTCCAAAAAAGTAACCATTTTAGAATACAACGGAAAATTCCCCGATGAATCAGCAAAAAATATCGAGATTATTATTAGTGAGGAGGGAATTATCAATTTTACGCTTTCGGCTCCCTTAATGAATAAATATTACGGGGATAGTCCTTATTTCGATTTTCCGGAAGGTATCAATATTGCCTCTTATTCTAATGGAGATAAACATTCTACGCTAAGAGCAGATTATGCAATTAGTGAAGAACGGACACAGCGATACGAAGCACACGGAAATGTGGTTATTGTTGATTTAGTGAAACAGGAATCTATTTTAACGGAAAAAATAATTTGGGATAAAAGGAATAAACGCATCTTCTCTGATGTTGAAATTACGCAGATAAAAGCAGACGGAACTGTGAATAAAGGGGATGGATTTGAGGCTGATGAACGATTTACCAAATATACCATCACAAACATTCGTGGCGAAGTATTGACGGATGAATTGTGATGAAAATGCACACATTTATGCAACTTTCTGATATAGACTATTTGTTGCCCAGCGACAAGATTGCCTTATTTCCTTTGAATGACAGAGACCAATCGAAATTGTTAGTCTATAAAGAGAATACCATTACCGATGCCGTTTTTAATCAATTATCCGATTTTTTGGATGATAATTGCGCGTTGGTTTTTAATGATTCCAAAGTAATTCACGCACGGTTGTTGTTTCAAAACAACTTTGGTGCTAATATTGAAGTGTTTCTGTTAGAACCGGTATATCCTACTCGTGATATCGCTTCCGCCTTTTCTCAAACAGGGGTAGTTGCCTGGAAATGCCTCATCGGAAATGCAAAAAAATTTAGAGACCCGATTGAGTTTGTGGTGGAATTTAATGAAATTGATGAAAGCAGAAAAGGAGAAAAGGAGAAAAGGAGAAAAGCAGAAAGGAGAATGGAAACTTTATACCTTGAACCCTTATTTTCCAAAAGCTCCCTTAGTAGCCTTCGAATCAAAGCGGAAAAGGGGGATAGGGTAGGGGATGCGTTTTTAGTTACGTTTATGTGGGAAGATGAGTCGGTTTCTTTTGCGGAGTGGTTGGAAGCATACGGCAAGATGCCCCTTCCCCCTTATATCAAAAGGGCGGCGAATGAGGCAGATGAAGTTCGTTATCAAACTATTTATGCGCAACACAAAGGCTCGGTGGCTGCCCCGACAGCCGGTCTGCATTTTTCTGAAAAAGTTTTACAATCGCTTAAAAATAAGAATATTACATTTAAGAACATTACGCTGCACGTGGGAGCAGGCACTTTTAAGCCCATCACAGCAGAATCGGTGTTGGAACACGAAATGCATCAGGAGCAGATGATAATTTATAGAGAAACCGTTGAATTTCTGTTGCAAAATATTCATAAAAAAATAGTTGCGGTAGGCACTACGGTGGCGCGAAGTTTGGAATCTCTATTTATTATAAGCGCAAAGTTGCATTTAAAAATAGAACACCCATTTGAAATAAAACAGTTTGAGATTTATGAAGATTCGCGCTTGCAAGATGTTTCTGTTTCGGAGGCATTGACCGCGTTGTTGCAATATTTTTTAGAAAACAATCTGCAAACTACTAATGCGACCACAAGTTTAATGATTTTGCCACACTATTCCCATAAAATTGCCAAAGGGTTAATTACCAATTTTCATCAGCCCAAAAGCACGTTGTTGCTGCTTATTTCCTCTTATTTGGGCGAGGCGTGGCGAAAGGTTTATCAACACGCGCTTTCGCACAGTTATCGTTTTCTTAGTTATGGGGATTCGAATTTGTATTTGTAGAGAAAAGAAAAAAGTTTCATACACTAGAAATATCTCGCCCTTGAAAATCGTATGACTTTGTGGTGTTTATATGTACTTCTAATTAATACAAATATTATGCTTTTCATTGAATTAATATTCCGGTTTGTTGAATTTCATCTAACATGCCTGCATAGTCAGAATCGCGTGCAATTACGTGTGGCTCAATGCGAAAATCAATCTGACGGCGTAATTTCCATATCGGTGGGATTACTTTGAAAAAATCGCCCTTGAATTTTTTAACCACAAAAGCCACATCAATGTCGCTATGCTCACTTGATGTTCCTTTGGCATACGATCCAAAAAGATATACATTTTCTATCGGCATCGGGAATTTGCTGTCAATAACTAATTGCTTGTATTTTCTTACTTTACTGATAATATCGTTTCTTTCGTCCATTTTTGTATTTCTTTTGTTTGTTTCAATAGCATAGCGCATTTTGTAGGCGTTAGCCTTTTTGATATTTCCGCTTTGTACTCGGAATAGCGGGCTTCAATGTTCAGAGGGTTTAATTCGCCGATAAAATCTTGTTGCTCTTCTGAAAGAGTCTCATAAAAACCGCCTTGCAGGGCAATATATTCTAAATCGTGTGTAAAGGGCGGCGTACTCTCTTTGAGTTTAGTGTAAGAAGCTTTAAAAATTTTTTCAACTACTTGATGACACATGAATCCAACATACAAATAGCGTTTGGTTAGTAACATTGCATCAGCAGTTTCCACATCATAATCGGAAAGATTTATCCAATGTTGTATTTTTTCGTCATTCGTCATGTTGATCTTGATTTTCTAATTAGAGTGCAAAAATAATATTTTTTTTAAACAACGCACTGTCCGCCTTATAGTTCCTTTGCCTCAAAAACAACATCACTCTTCTTCATCTTATACCTCTCATACATCGTTTCAAAAGTCTGTGTCAGTACTTGTGCAATCTCTTGCGCGCCTTTGGACGTGAAGTGCACATAGTCGTTTCCTGCCCATCCCTTTCTTACCCACGAACGCATAGAATTTGCGCCGCCCATCACTTTGTACATATTCCAAAACGCTGCCCCCGATTTGGGAATCTCCGCATTCAACTTCTCTACCAAATAAGGCAGTTGTTTGTAGGTTTTCAGTTCCCCATCCACAATAGAAAGCATATCGGAGGGACCGATAAAAAGTATGGGCGTGTTGGGCGCAACCCGCTGTAAATATTTAATTTGAGCAATAATGTTGGTTACATAATTGTCCACGCTTTTCTCGCTGCTCAGGGCGGGTACGGCGTTTCCTCCAAATTGTAATACAAACATTCCAACATTTACCAATTGAAAATGGATGCGCATCAGAGAATCTTTCATTTGTGTAAAGTGCTGCCCGCTGGCACCCCGCATCGCAATATTGTCCACCGCAATCCCAAACCCATCATCAATCAACACGCCATAAATATTAGCGTTTCCTTTCGACGAAATGGAAAATGACTGTGTGGAGAAATGGATAGGAAAGTCGAGTAACTGAATCCCTGTGGAATCGGTTTGTAAAACGTATTTGGTTTGGTTGGTTCTGTCGGTTAATTCTGTACTGAAACTTCCTTTTAAATTATTGATTAACAATGAAATATTGGAATAATTGTCTCTCCGGTCTGTAACGCCTTTTCGGTTGGGGGCAACCGCAGTAAAGGTGCTGTTTCCCTCAATTCTAAACATTTTGGCTAAAGGACCATAATCTCCCTCTTTGTTTTTTCGGGTTTCGCCCCACAGCGAATAATAGGAATATTCTCCCGAATAGGATTGGTTTACACTTCCGTTGGGAATGGTTTGATGAAAAGGAACCATCCCGGGTCCCCCACCGCCAAACCTCTTCTGGAAAAATTGACGGAGATTGCTGCTAAACCTGTCTAACTCAATTTGGGAATCCCCATAATAGAGCACTCTGATAATTTTATGCTGCTCTCTTGCCGATTCCGCTTTGGAAAAAAAACTGTCGAAATAAGAGATATCGCCGTGAGGAAACTCAAAAGTACTCTCCATAGATGTAAGTGCTGATTCTAAATGTCTTATAGTATCTACTCTATTTGTTTTTTTGTTGGGTTTCACAGAATCGAAACTCATTTCCGGCTCAACAACGGGGTTAATCTTCCATTTTTTAAGAATCTCTTCGGGGTCTTCCATCTCTTCCTGTGTGCGTACCATTATTTCCGACAATTTGGGAAAGAGTAAAGTAGTATTCAGTAGTTTGATGCCGTTTTTGGGAAACACAAAAGCAATAAATGCCAAACAAGCGATGATGCAGAGGATGAAAAGCAGTATTCTGTTGGGTTTCATCTTGTTATTTCGGTTTTAAAGGCGGCACCGTTTTTGTAAGTCCCCGAGGTGGTTAATTTCCGGTTAGTTCTATCGGTTATCCAAACTACAAACACTTCTTCCGTTTCTTTATTGTCTCTATGGATGATAAAACCTCCTTCACATTGCCAGGTTACATTTTCCACGATATTCGGATTAGATATGAAATACCGTTGTCTGAATTGTATATCTTGCTCAATATGAATGGGATTTGGCACCAAATCGTGATAGAAAAACAGTTTCATATCGTTTGAAATCCTGTAAAAAATATCATTCAGTTTCTTGTCGGTTTCCCACAAAGTATGGGCTTCGATGTTAATGGGGACCAATTTCTCGCGATAGCCCAATCTATTCAGTTCCGTATGAATAGGTTTAGAGCCGTACATTTTTGAAAAGAGGAGTGGGGCACCCTTTTTCACTGTTTTTTGCATCGGATAATCATAGTCGTAGGGAACTATCGGGTCTTTTACTCCGTGATAAGAGAGAACAGATACATTGTTGTTTTTCAATAGATTGAGACTATTTACCGCCCCCCAGAGGTTTGCCACCGATTTGATTTGAAAAGTAATATCATTATTTTTCCCTACGGATTCAATGTTTCCTAAATCATTGTTAAGAAGAGATTTGAAAGAGGATTCTGGGCGCTCTTTGTTTTGCATAAAAGCGAGGTTGAGTGCAGTAATTCCCCCCGCGCTGGAGCCGCCCACAAAGAGATATTCCGGATTAACACGGTATTTTCCGGCATTGGCTATGAGAAAACGCATCGCCGCGTGGGCGTCCTGAACCGCCATATAGCCGGTACGTTCAATGGATGCTTTTGTAGGTTGAAACCCCATTCGGTAGTTGATAGAGGCAGTGGTGTAGCCCAAAGAGGCAAAAAAGCGGCACACCTCTGCAATCGCCTGTTCCGATTTATCCCCGATATAGAATGCCCCGCCGTGAATCATCATCAGTAGCGGACGCTCATACTTTCCTGCATTGAGCGGCATATAGATATCCATTTTCAAATTCAGATTCTTTTTGCGGAAAGTAGATACAATACCCCCCAGCAACGCTTTGCCAATCTCATCTTCGGAGGCAAAGTTGGAATCCCAAAATCCCTCTGCCTGCGCAAAAGTGACATTTCTAATGACTTGTGTTTTAAAAAGAGTATCTAAAAAACGATTGGGAAATTCAGTGATTTTTGGAAATTCATATACTGAATAAGTATTTGAAAAAGAGACAGATTTTCCGTTAATGCTCGCTTTTGGTTTTTTATTATGATAGTTTATATGAAACTTCTGTGGTTTTGTAAACTCGTTACTGTCAATTAGATATGCAGTTGAAACAAGTTCTTTGACTTTTAGTTTTTTATTATAAATAAAGGTGTCGATTTCAATAATATGCGGCTGCCGGTTGATGGTGGTAGTGTAATAAGTGTTTTGTTTTAAATAAGATATATCGTGGTGCGTTTTGCAACCGGAAAAAAACGCAACCGCGAGAATAACCAGACAAAAAGATATTTTTTTCATTATTTCCGCCAATTTAAAACCTTTACTGAGCAAAAAACGCACCAACTTTGGAAAAGTTGCTTGAGTGAGTTCGTTACTTCTTTTCCATTTGTCGATGTTATTTTGTAATTCACAGTTCCATTCTTCATCATCAATACTGTTTAAAACAGTTTGAATAATATCCTCGGAAACTCCTTTCTGTTTTAAGTGAAATCGAATCTTGTGGATGCCCCAGCCTTTATTATTCAATTTGCTTTGGACAAAGTTTTCCGCAAAACGTCGGTCGTTTAGATAATCTTCACTAATTAATTGTGTAATAATGTTTTCAATATCCTCATCGGGGAGGATATATCCCTTGAGTTTAGACCTCACTTCAGCGATTGAGCGGTCTTGGTAGGCGCAATACTTTCTGATTTTTTGAGCGTACATCAATTACAACAGAAGTTTGTCAATTTTTTCACAAATATCGGCAAACACCTTTTCAATAGATTGCAAACCGTTTATTTTTATGAGTTTATTCTGTTTTTGGTAGTAATCTATCAATGGTTTGGTTTGGTTGTCGTAGTTCACAATTCTTTGCCGTATCACTTCGGGGGTATCGTCGGCACGTTTCAACTCGATGGCTCTGTTGGCAAGCCGTTCCACCACTTCATCTTCATCCACTTCAAGAAGAATTGCCAGATGCACAGGAATTACGTTGGGATACCCAATTCCTTCCATCATTTCGGCTTGTTTAATAGTTCTGGGAACGCCGTCTAAGAGGAATCCTTTTACATTTTGGCAGGTGGAGTAGAATTTGTAAAGCATATCTAAGGTAAGTTCGTCGGGGCAAAGGTCGCCGCAGTTGATAATAGCCTTGGCTTTCAATCCTAATTCCGATTCTTCCGCCATCTCTTTTCGGTACAGGTCTCCGGTGGAGGCGTGCACCAATTGAAAACGTTCTTTTAAGAGAAGCGCCTGTGTTCCTTTTCCGGAGCCCGGGGCGCCCAATAATACGATGTTAAATAAGTGTTGATTATCCATTGTTAAAATTTTATAGAGAGTCCTATTCCATCTTGATTGGAGCTGAGATAGAGGGCAGATTGGGTATTCAAATCCAATAACTTACCCGCTCTGTAGATTTGGTTCCAACCTCTGATGACGAAGAAGAGGCTGGTCGCGATAGTAACGCCGCCGGTAACGTAGCAGGCGGTTTTTCCTGCGTCTGCCTTTACCCAAAAGAGCCCCATACAAACCACTCCTGTCCCCGCAATAGCCAATCCGGTAGCCAGATAGGTATTTCTTGCTGCTTTTCTCAGGTAAGCGCCTGCGGTATTTTGATTGTTAAACATATCGGCAGTTACGGCATCCAACCCTTGAAATTTATAGATTTCGTAAGGGGTCATTTCACGCACACACTTCTGAATATCAACGATTAAAGTATTTCTAAGAGAAGTAAGTGCGTATCCATTGTCAATCACTACCGATTCTTCATCTTCGTTAATAATTTTACAGAAAAGGGTATCTGTTTTGGCAGTATTATTATCAACTTTTAAAATAATGAAATCGATACAATTTTGCGAAAAACAATGTAACGATATAAATAACAGGGTTATAAACGAGAATTGTTTGAACATAACGATTTGTTTTGGTTAATGGTTTTTTACGCGGCAAAGATATAGTTTAATTGTTAATTGTTAATTGCTCTTTGGGCGTTCCCCTCACACCCAACCCCACAAGCCCCCGCACAAGACCGTAAGACCATAAGAGCGTAAGACCGTAAGATATTTTGACTATTAAATTTTAAATATTAAATCTTAAATCTTTAACCGCATACCACTTACCTGCAATTCTATTTTGCGCTTGCGGGGTGCCGCTCCAATCGCTCACCGGTGGGGATAGGAAAGAGCGTAGGGAATTGTTTGAGATGCCTCGCTGCGCTCGGAATGACGATGGGGGGCACCAAAATATAACGAGTTCCCTCACTTCGCTCCGCTTCGTTCGGGATGACGGCAGCGCAATGGGGGATAAAGAAGTCGGGCGCGGCAGAAAGAACTGAACAAACGGCAAGCACTCGCCGCCGCGCCCTCCTTTAACGCGCCGTAGCAGGTCATTCCGACTGTAGCGATAGCGAAAGGAGGAATCTCGAACAATTGCCGGAATCTAGTAAACTTTGCAGTTCTGCCTCTGTGGGAACGCGCCAACTATCCGGCAAGCATATTTTCAATTTCAGTTTTCAGCAAAGGAAGATGATTTATAACAATTCCCCAAATGGTTTCATCTGATACAGAGTCATATCCGTGAATAATCCGGTTTCTCAAATCCACTATCTTGCGGGCATTACTTATCACAACACTACTATTGTGTTTTAGTATCCTGTTGGTAGCTTCGCCAATAATTCCAATATTTCTTTCCACTGCTCTTTTCGTTCTCACATCATTTTGATAATCAGAATAGATTTTCGGTCGGTCGGCAAAGAAACTTTCTATCTCATCAATAGCCTGTTTTACATCGTAAAGCCAAGTTTTTATCTCAATATCCATAAATAATCTGTTTATTTGAATCTACATTTTGTAAGAAATAGGGATTTTTGATGGCTTGCTCCTCCAAAAGGTCAACCGGACGATTAAAAACATCTTGAAGCGAAAACTTAAAATCAAAATAATTATCCGCATACTTTTCCACAGGAATATCACTAAACGTAACTATCAAATCCACATCGCTTTGTTCATTGAATCCATCAGTAAGTACAGAACCAAAAGCAAGCAATCTGCTAACATTATACAGTCGGCATAACTCGTTTATTTGTTGATTGTAAGTGTCGAAAAAGTTCATTTTTACGTTCATAATACTATGATTGTATTTGGTTTGATGTGGCGAAAGTAATATTTTTTTAAATATTATATTTTTTTTGGATAAAAAAAATTGAAGTGCTAATTTTGAGATTCCGAACGAAGCAATAGAGAAATGAGGAATCTCAAACAAATAATTAAGTAATCAGGTTTATTTTCCTTGCGCGTAATCCCTTGCCACGAAGGTGTTACGCTGAGCATAGCCGAAGCGTGTCTTTTTGTTTTTTAGGTAAAAATCACTCTGCCACGCAACGAACAGATAAACCGTATGCCCGATAGGTGCTACTCACATGTGTATTATGAGCACTCTTTAAGTGCAGGATGATGGCATAGAAATTCCTCACAGTACAGCCCCAGTACCAACCTTCAATGTTAGGAACACTAATCTCGCCGCTTAAAATGCGAATGCCGGCGGCGGGCAAGAAAAGTTTTTCCGTTTCATTGCCAAAATAAGATCCGGAAACACCATTTAATTCGCCCCATTCATTACCGGAATCAAGTAAACTTTGCAGTTCTGCCTCTGTAGGAACGCGCCAACCGATTGGACATGGGTCATTGGATGTTTTTACTGGACTCTCCCATGTGCCGCTATTCCAAAGAGCATCGTTTTGTGGTGTGCGCCAATCAAAAGGCTCCTCTTCTTGTTTTATAAATTTGCCATAAGCGGCATGGGTATTTACAATTTGTCCGTTAGCATCAAGACCGGAGCCGCTTACCACACCGTTTTCAGTACTATTGTCGTTGGTAGGGTAGTTGGGGCTGGTACGTTGCTCGTGCCCATCGCCTTTGCGCCCCCATTGGAATAATGCGCCGTAATCTTCGGGGTTTTCAACAAATTTGCCGTGTGAAGCTAAATTGCGCGTAGCCCACTTTATCCCATTAATAACAATTCCCGGCTCTTTCTGTACTACGGTAACCACACATTTCGCCGTAAAACCGCCCTCTACGGTAGCAACCGTAATCGTTGCAGTACCCGCAGCCTTTGCCGTAACAGTGCCGTTAATAACGGTAGCAATTTCAGAGATACTGCTTGTCCAAATTACTGCCTTGTTGGTAGCATCGCTGGGCTGCACTACGGCAGTGAGCGTTGCTGTTTCGTCAATATAAAGCGTAAGGGTTTCCGGGTCAAGGGTTACGTTGGTAACATTTTTGTTGCAAGCAACCATTGCAAAAATCATTAATAAGGCAATAGTAAAAAATAAAAAGTGGTTTTTCATAGGACATGATTTTGGTTAATAATTATGAATTACGTTTGGTTTGATGTGGCGAAAGTAATAACTTTTAAACTGAAATATAATCCTCAATTACAAAGCGATACTTGTGGAACTAAGTTAGGCATTGCATATTCACACATTCCCGATTCATAAATTTTTCTGCATATTTCAAAAGTATTCAGTTCCGTATTAAATAAAACTCGTGTACCCTCAAGAAATTCATAGGGCGCGCCCATTGGAAAATCAAAAGTATATTCTGTGAATCCCAGCTCGTTTAATATCTGTTCAACGGTAATTCCCTCTTTGGGCTGAACTACAATTCCCCCCCACGGAAAACAAATACCCCTGTAAATAGGAGTTGGGTAATAATTGGTAATTTCATAACCGTATGCAATACTCTGTACTTGAGGTTTTTTTCTAATATCCTCAAGGGCACCTACATTGGGTTTAATTCGCGCATAAAAAATATCATATCCCCAGTAACCTACATATTCTGCCCAACCACCCGAGAAATAATGTTCGTCAGAAAGTACACCACATAACATCCCTGAGTTGGTTTTACAAACAACATAATCCTTTCTCAGTGCATACCACACTTTCTCTCCGTTCATACCATAATAATAGTCGGTTTCTGCCACAGCGGTTTTGGTTTTTAGTTCTATTGTACTTTCATCACTTATTTTATCTACCCAGATTGCGAAATGCCAATTTGTTTGGGTAGTACCCGGATTCAAAAAAAGTTCGGCGTTAATAATATATTTATT
>Ga0209737_10001581_pt1 | contig 16252 bp, 18 predicted proteins | sample TergutCu122P3_FD_187284 | JGI IMG/M metagenome (GOLD analysis project Ga0209737, IMG submission 187284) | Cubitermes ugandensis P3 segment gut microbial communities from Kakamega Forest, Kenya - Cu122 P3 (SPAdes) (version 2) | ecosystem: Host-associated > Arthropoda: Insects > Digestive system...
CACTAAAAACCCGCCACCAAAACTTTGGCCGACTAGTACGGTGTTTTCGTCCGGCTCACATCGCTCAAACTCACGTTTCCAATCCGCGTAAATCGGAAAGTATGGTCGCGGCATCAATGGGGCATAAACCATAAAATCATTCACCGTTAGTTGTTTAAGTAGCCATGGCGTGTAATCTTTAAAATTGATTAGATCCGCCGCTGGGTCATAATATTTTTCCTGGCCATAATATCCATGGACAAAAATCGCTCTTTTATTCATCTAAACTCCTTCAAAAACCGCAATTTACCGGATTCGAAGTGGCGGACATCATCGATGCCGTATTTTAGCATCACCAACCTATCAATTCCTCCGCCCCAAGCAAACCCACGGTATTTGGTTGGATCGATGCCGGCTTCGCGTAAAACATTTGGGTGGATCATTCCGCAGCCCAGCATTTCCAGCCAGCCATCGTCTTTGCCACCCAAACGCTTAGGTTTTTCGATCGAGAACTCTAAGCCCGGTTCAACAAACGGAAAGTAAGCTGGCTGGGTTCGGATTTTCAGTTTCTGCCCATAATAAGTTTCAAAAAATGCCCGCAACACTGCCATCATTTGCCCTAAGGTCGCATCTTTGCTGACAAACACACCTTCATAATGATAAAAAGTATGCTCGTGTGTGGTATCTTGGCTTTCGTTACGAAAAACTCGTCCCGGTATAACTGTAGCTATCTGTCCACATTCCTCTAGCTTTTTCTTGCCAGTCCGCAAAATCCGGTTTTGCATAGCGGACGTATGTGTGATCGGCAAAAAGCCTTCTGCTGTAGCAAAACTATCATAACCGTCGCGTGCCGGATGTCCGGGTGGAAAGTTTAGTGCATCAAAATTATTATAAACACTATCAAGTTGTCGTGATTCTGTCGTGTCGAAACCCATTAGATTAAATATCTGTACGATTCTTTCGATTTCAATCATCAGCGGGTGTCGCGATCCGTGGTCGGCCGTCATTAGTTGCGGCAGGGGTTCATTTATCCCCATCGGCGCAGTGATGTCGATTGGCTCTATGGCCTCATCCGCCACCGCAGCCTCGCGCTCGGCGATGATTTTTTCTAGTTCAATTTTTAAATCATTAATTTTTTTGCCAAAACACGCCCGCTCATCAGCCGGCAAAGTCGGAATAACTTTATAAAGTACGCGCAGTTCCTTGCTACGCAAAACCCCCCGCGGCTCGTCCATGTCCTTAGCACGCGCGATCAACTCCTTGCGAATTTTTTCAAATTCTTTCACACTACAATTTTACCACAAAAGGCTACTTCGTAAAACAAACCGAGCAAAGAGTCGAGCATCATAAAAGATCTCTTCGCGCTTATGTTTTATACGCTATTTATTACTGTTACCGATCTCTTAGCCGATCAGTATGAAGAGCCCCAACCTCACCTCTGCTGTGACCTTCGACACCATCGCAAATCCATTCCAGGCTGCCATCGGGCATTAGTGCAAACTTTGTAGCGCGATGGATTTTTCCTAATATAGCCTCCCCTATAGCGGGTGAAAGTTCTCCTGGGGTATCCCGACTCTCCGGCGATGTTGTAGCCAATCGCCCTAAAGTTTCTGTACCGTCACCTGGGCCGTCACCTGGGCCGTCACCTGGGCCGTCACCTGGGCCGTCACCTGGGCCAGCGTTTGTATCAAAATTTCCAAAACTTTCTGTAGACATAAATATGTTTCCTTTATCTTAAATTATACTTTTTTACATAACCATTATATACCAACGCCAGAGCGCTGTAAAGGCTAATTTTGGCCAACCCTAAACTTCCTACTTAAAGCTTACGGCTTATAACTAGCGCGCCAGCGCGATTATTAGTCCACAAATCACACAAACCACCGCAGCGACAATAAGAATAATTACCTGCCGCGGAATTGGTTTAGACTTCTTATAAGTCTTTAAATAAGCACTGTCCTCGACGTGGTCGGGCAAATCTTCGACAGGTTTCGTTGGACCGCCACTATCGTCAGCTTCCTGCGCTATTTTCTCGCGCAACTCCGCCGCGATGCGATTTTGCAGTTCGCTACGTTTTCCTTGATCCCCCATCCAGTACATTCCCATGGTAAATAGTGTACCACTATTTAGCTCTAAGTTAAAAGTTGTAAGCTGTAAGTAAAATTCTAATTCCAGATTCTACCAGGTCAAACCTGAATATGGGGAGCTACCACAGCACCAATTCATCAAGCAACTTGTGATCAGTATTCCACATCACATCGTGCCCGGGAATTGGTGCTGGGCAAGGTATGCTCCCGCCTATTAGGTTTGACCTGTTATGGCTTAGAGCTTTGGTCTTAGAGCTTAGAGCTTCAATATGGTTAAAGCAGTCAAGCAGCGCCGCAGTGGAAAAAAAATCTCGAGTATGATAAACTCCTAGTTATTAAGTTTAAAGGAGGAATCAAATGGCCACTAAAAAGGCTAAAACTGCGGCTGCGAAGAAAAAATCTCCAGCCAAAAAGTCCGCCGTCAAAAAGACAGCGGCAAGAAAACCAGTTTCGGCGATCGCCGTCGTCGCTAAAAAAGAAAGTAAATATCAATTGCCAAAACCAGGCGCGCTAATCGCTGAATTCGTCGGCGCATTTGTGCTAACTGGCGCGTTTTTTGCGCTATTTAACAGCGGTGTGATTGGGATTTTGGGTATCTCGCTAGCGTTGATTGCGCTAGTTATTGTGTTCGCCTTCATCAGCGGCGCACATTTCAACCCAGCCATCACGTTGGCTCTGTGGGCCAACCGCAAAATTGGTGGGCTCAAGGCTCTGCTTTACATTTTAGTACAGTGCTTTGGCGCTTTGGTGGCGTTCTTTGTGTTTCGAGCAATCTTTGCCGCGGTCAACGGTGTTGACTTATTCGCCGACAGCGAATCGCTAATCATCAACGCCCTAATCAACGAACAGGGCGTAACGATGGAGATGATCGAGCAATACGACAGCCTGCTAGGCTTTGCTCAAGCCAACGGCTTTGCCACATTGCCAGCCCTGGCTGAACGAATCGGCGTAACCCTATTTGCCGAAAACAATATTTCTGGCATGGGTCTGGCTGCATTCCTAAGCGAGTTAGTCGGTGCAATTATACTAGGCTTCGGCGCTGGCTTCGCTTACCTAAAGCAAGTCAAACCAGTTGTCAAAGGTCTGGCACTTGGCCTAAGCCTGTTCGCCGCCCTTACCATTGGTGGCACGACCGTCATTTTGAACCCAGCCATCGCTGCTGCACTTGGCTCACTAGCTCACGGCTGGTCGACCGAAATCAGTTCAATTGTAATCGCCGACGTCATGTGGCCGATTATCACCTACGTCATCGCCACCATCGCTGGTATCTTGATCGGCTTGACCGCCTATCGTTTCCTATTAAAGGACTCAGCCTGCGACTGTGGTGAAGAAAACTGCGATTGTCGCTAGATAAACGCCTACACCTACAGGTAAAAACCACCTCCTCTTGATGGGGTGGTTTTTGCTATATCAGGTGAAACCTAATATGTATTAGGCAACAAATATCAAAAGACACAAGACCACCACTGCTAGGACTATGCGGTAGATACCAAAAACTTTTAGGCTACGCACTCGCAGATATTTCAACATAAACCCAATTGCCACCATGCCGGCGATAAATGCAACCAGGTTCGATACCAAAAGCGTCGGCCAGTTGTCGATAATATAGGCGTGGTCAAAACAACATACTTTTAGCACAACCCCCAACATAATGGGGATGAGCGCTAGGAAGCTATATTCGGCGGCTTTGTCGGATTTTAGCCCAGCAAATTTGCCGGCGATGATGGTCGCGCCCGAACGTGAAACCCCGGGAATCAATGCCACGGCTTGGGCACCACCGATAATCAGTGCTTTTAATGGCGATAGTGCTGCGCCGTCGGCGACTGGCTTGGCATGGGGTAATTTGTCGATAATCAGCATTAGCACGCCAACCAACAGTAGCGCCACCACCACAGTTATAACACTGCCAAAAAACGGCTCATTATGTATAAAATCCATCAACAAAAACCCCAATAACCCCGCCGGTACAGAAGTAATCACCAAATTACGCGCCAGTTTGAAGTTGTGGTTTTTAAAAACATCCACCAAAATTTGCCATATTGTCTTGCGAAAGAAAATAATCAGCGCCAAAAGTGTGCCGATATTAATAAATTGCAGGAACAAATGGTCACTCGCCCCCGCCATCAAATTCTGCAACAATACCTCGTGCCCGCTCGAACTCACCGGAATAAACTCCGTCAGCCCCTGCGTCAACCCCAAAATCACGCTTTCAAAAAATGTCATGAGCTAATTTTAGCATAGAACGGCGCAAGTTTTCATGCAGCGTTTCATCAAAGAGTCCAGAAACAACAAAAGACGCCCTATTGCTTCAGTACAGTAGCGCATGCGTCTTTTACGATTCTATTCTATCACGCCCAGCAAAAACCCCGTGCAAGAAACAAGTCAGAAATAGTTAGAGCCACTCAACTTGCGTCGAGTGGCTCGATGATATATAATAACACCAAGGGTATGGGTTGGAGCCGCGGGATGCCACAGAGAGCTTCTATGGTCGTGTGTAAGTGTCGCGCCGGTGCAGCGTGGGAAGGTTCGACTCCTCCAAGTATGGCTTAGGTTCTGCACACTCCCCGGTGTATAGAGGATAGGTGGGAGACTGTGAAGCGCCGATGCTAATTGGCGTGGAGTCATCCTTGAAATACCACCTTCAACAGGGAATGCCCGTATGCTGATGGACGCCGATGATGGCGCAGCTCTTAATTGAGTTGAGTGCGAGAACGCAGCGAGACGGCCTACAAAGTGCAGATTGATTTGCCAATTGCAAATTAATGTGAAAAGCAGTACCCATACCCCGATCTTTTGGGCCAGGTTTACTTTCCTGGCCCATCTTCTTATTCTTCGCTGGGTTTGTCCAGCAACAACGGTTCGATTGATTCTTCCCCGCCGGCGATTTTGGCGACGTCGTGGTCGACTTTTTTGAGTTCTTTGTGGGCGTTATTAAAATGCCCCACACTGGTGCTAAGGGAATTGCCCAGCTTCAACATAAATTCATTGTGTTTTCTAAAATGCTGACCTAGCTTGCCGACCCATTTTTGAATTTCTTTGGCCTGTTCCTCGATCTGTAAACTTCGTAGCCCCTGTAAAACTGTCTGTAAATACGCCGCAAAAGTCGTCGGGCTGACCACGATGACTTTCTTTTCGCGCGTGGCATATTCCATCAGATCGCGCTGGCCCACCGCGTCGCCGACTTTGACCAAAAACATATCGTAATACAGCGCTTCACTCGGGATGAACATAAACACAAAGTCCATCGTGCCCTCGCTGGGACGGATATATTTGGCGGTTTCATCAATCCGGTTTTTGAGGTCTTTATAAACTTCCTTGGCCACCACAGCACGCTTGGTTTTATCTTTTTCGCCCACCATGCGGTTGTAGTTTTCTAGGCTGAATTTGCTATCAATCGGCAGGATTTTGCCGTCTTTTAGAAACAACACCGCATCGACAATATCACCGTTTTTGAACTTGTATTGGGCTTTCCATTGGTTGGGCGGAAAGTAGTTTTCCAACATGGATGATAGCTGAAATTCGCCAAAATTCCCCCGGTGTTTGGGGTTAAGTAGGATATTTTGCAGGTCCTCAAGTTTCTCGGTGGCCTTTAGAACATTTTTGTTCGTGTCCTCGAACTTGGTCATACGCTCGGTGATATCAGCCACCAGCTTTTGACTGGCCGCGAACTGTTTATGGACTGATTCATTATTGCGCAAGGCATTTTCGTTCATCATCTTGGTCAGATTATCCATCCGCCGCGAGATGTCACTCAACTGCCCACTGTCATCTGGTTTTTTATTCAGTTTTACGAGAATAATCACCACCAACACAACTACAACGACCGCCAACCCAATAACCGCAACAGTCAGAATTTCGTTCATGCCTTGTCCCGTGTCCCATGTCCCTCGTCACTAGTTTGTAGAAATTCACGAATAGATCGCGCCGCAGTTGCGCCTTCGCCGGCGGCGACAACGATTTGTTTGATGGCGCCGGAACGCACATCACCAGCCACAAATACGCCGGGGATGTTGGTCATCATTTTGTCATCGCTCTTAACATAGCCAGCATCATCCAGTTCGATCCGACTCATCGGCAGAAACTCAGTCGACGGTGACTGGCCGACAAAGATAAACACTCCGTCGCATTCGATTATTTGATCACCGAATTTAACCCCTGTCACCACCTCGCCGTCGGACATAATTTCTGTAGCTGCCAGGTTAGTGTGAGTAGTTACCTTATCGTTCTCTTTTAATTCGTCCATTAGAGTTTGGCTGGCGGTGAATTCCCGCCGCGCTACCAGGTCAATTTTCTTCGCAAATTTGGTTAAAAATAAAGCCTCCTGCACCGCAGAATTAGCCCCGCCGATGACAACCAGCTTTTTATCCCGACATAACGGCCCGTCACAGGTCGCACAATAATGCGCGAACTGCTCGCCCGGGATGCCGAGCTTTTTATACGAACTGCCTGATGCGATTAGTACAGTTTTCGCTTGTATCTCACCCTTGTCCGTCGTGATTTTCAACAAATCATCAACCGGCATAATCTTCGAAACTTCAGCTGTTTCAATCTCGGCGCCAAAAGATTTAGCCTGATTGGCAAATTTTTCGGTCAATTCCATACCAGAGACATTAGGTAAGCCCGGATAATTATCGATTTTATCAATTGTCGCCATTAGCCCACCGACCACTGATTTCTCCAACACCAACGTCGCGAGACCTTCCCGTGCTGTGTAAATCGCCGCAGCTAGACCCGCCGGCCCCGAACCAATTATCACCGTGTCATAAACTTTCCCCATAATGCTTTTATTTTACCACGAAACACATACGACTATCAAAGCAAGAGGCTCCGCAAAACTGACCCACGGAGCCCGATTTATTTAGCAAATTTAAAAAGTCATGGCGGAGGTTATCTCTAGCACCATGACTTTTCTGATTGCTTTAAAAACTACTTGGGCTTATTTTATGAGCTCTTTATATCGCTCATAAGTCAGAGGTTTTACCACGATACTCCCCCATAGCCCCCCATATCTTTCTTAGTTCGCCTGCGTCGTATCCACGGTTCAGCCAATATCACCAAAAAACATGCCAGAAAGATAGCAAGTGTGTTATATGAAATGGCGCTTGCTAAGTCGAGTTTCACGCCAAGCACCCAAAGCACGAGATTTAACACCAGCACAGCAACAAGGCTTGCTACCATTCCGGCCGATAATAATATGTCTAACATGCGTTTTTGTATACGATCACCCTCTTCTTGCACAACCGAAAAAAGTACCGACCTATCAAACCTGGCAGGTTTTCCCGCCAACATAAAGAATGTTTCATCAAGCAGAGCTTGCTTCACCTGCCTGAGAACACTTTCTGGAACTTCTCTTCCCGATCTCCAGGCCATACTTCTATCGTCAGTAAGGTAATCTCCAAACTCGTCGAACAACCAGACCTGCTGGTGTAATCCAGTCAGTCTGCTAAGACCCGAAGGGAGATCTGTATTTTTCAAAAGCTGCTTGAGTAATGGGAGATCTATTGGGTCACCCTGTTCGACTTGAATGCCATCAAATCCTCTAAGTGTAATTAAATCGTCAAGGGCTGATGCGCGATTTGGGCGTGATTTGGATGGTTTCATGTTGTTCAACTCCCCTCATGTGTCTATACTTGGGTGATATCAGTTGTCAAACCAAAAAACAATTCGGGTGTCATCGTGGCTCACACCATGCTGCTTTGCAAGGTCGATGAGCCTCGGTATTGTATCAGTCCAAAAATCTCCGGCAAGTTCTCTATATGTTTGCTCCATGGTTTTATTGACTACTGTCTTCCGCCAATCGAAGTCCAATAGTTCCCTCAGAGTGAACCACGAGTGACTGTGCCCGTCTGGATCCCACCATTCGTATGCTTCGCGCACTTCTGGACTAGCATCGTCTGGGAATCCACGTGGTCCATTAATTGGTGTGAGCGGGTCGATCGATCGGTTCCGCACATTTGCCAGGATGGCAAACAAATCGTAATTCCGATTGGGTTCATACAAATCCTCGGCATCGATTATGCCGTCTTCATCCCTGGGCAACCAAATGTCTCGACTTACCCAGCCACCCGCCGGGTCCTTTGTTTCAACAAACAGATGTATATCGCAGCCCATTTCATGTCCTTTCCTTAAGGGGATAAATAACAAAAGTTAGACCATTCTTTCTTCTCGAGCAGTCCATTTAACCGAGCAAAGTTTGGCTCGGCTAAACGGACCACTCGAGTAATAGAGTTAATAGTTATAAGGTCCGACCTTATTTTGTCAAATGAACGTTTTGTCAAGTATACCCTTTAGAATCTTCGACCATTATGAGTTCGGATTATGGGATTTGTGTAGTAGTAGTAGTAGTATAAGCGATTTATTAAAGATCTAGACAAATTCAGTAGTCTTGTAACCAGCTGTCAGTAATCAGTAAAACACTAGCTACTCGACTCTAGTTACTATAGATTCTAGCCTTAAGGCTCCACACCTAATTGTCTTTTTGCTGTAGACCGATATAACTCAAGTCTACCTCTCCATTGTAGCACAGATTGCTAAAATAGTCAATAGCGAAATCATATTTTCAAGAGTATTCCCTGTTATTCCAATGGCAGTCATTGGAATATTTGAAACGGCAAAAACCCCCGACCTTGTCCATGCTGACTACATGGGTGGTCGGGGGCATAAAGCTATACCTACTTTGTAGACCGATATAACTCAGGTCTACTTCTCCATTGTAGCACACTTCATTCAAAAAGTCAATGCCTATTTTACGAAACTCGAATGTTAGTCAAATTATCTCTGTTGCAAATATATTGGGTGAAACCTAATATCCATAATATTCTGTCAGGTCCGACCCAAATAGAGACGGCCACATGCCGTCGTCTCTTGGGTCGGACCTGTCCACTGGGATTAATCAACCAACTAACTAACTAATTTTACTAACTAATTTGTTGGAACTAATTAACTTGATTATGCTATACTGAAAATGTACAAGTTATGGCAAAAACACAAAAGAAACAAAAAACGAGCGTAGTGAAGCCCAGCACCAATTCCCGGGCGAAGCGAAGCAAAGCACCAAGAACTGGTGCTGTGGGAAAGGTCCGAAAAAACCTCAACCAACACACCAAACTGCTCGTCATGCAGGGTGCGCATCACGATATCAGGTTCCGCTTTCTCCGTCGCTATGGTTTAATCGCTACTTTGGCGGTGGTGGTGGCTGTTCAGGGGTTTTTCTTTGCTTTCCAAGACGGCCGAGTTTTAGGCAACGAGAATAACCTAACGATTAATCAGCTTCTAGCCGACACCAATAGTCAGCGCTCTAAAAACTCACTTGAACCACTAATCTTAAACGACAAACTCACCGCTGCTGCTGAAAAAAAAGCCCAAGATATGCTACTAAATGGTTATTGGTCGCACGATGCACCCAGCGGTACCACACCCTGGGATTGGATTAATGGCGCGGGTTACAAATACTCCTATGCCGGCGAAAACTTGGCCCGCGGGTTTAATACCAGCGCCGGGGTCATTAACGCCTGGATGGAATCCCCGTCGCACCGATCCAATGTGTTGGGTAATCAATACACCGACGTCGGTTTTGCCGCCATCAACGGCGTACTAGACGGCAAACAAACCACTTTAATCGTTGCTATGTATGGTCGCCCAGTCGGCGCTCCCTTGGCTGGTGGCAACGACGGGTCCTATACCCTGGCCGCCCAAACCCAGGACCAAGTGCCAATTTGGACTCGTATGTGGCGCGGCATAGAATCCATGCCCACGGTGTTAACTATCACCATAATTGCCCTGATTGCCATCGCCTGTGCGGCACTTTTGGCCCATTTTTATCGCACTCGAATCGCTAAAAGCAAAAATAAAAACTATCTACCGCTGGCCTATCGCCACCATGGCCTGTACAAAGCCGGCGCCGCCATCATCACCGCCATCGGCACCATCTTCTCCTCTGGCGGCGGCATGATATAAAGATAAAAGAGCGGCCATCTGACCGCTCTTGTTCGAATTTTTACTCTTAAAAAACTAATCGTCAAGGACGATATATTGCCTTGCCTCTTCGATGGCCGCTATATAATCGTCATAATGTTCGTTACCAGGGGCATCATGCCTCATTATTACTGCTTCTACAAATTCATCAATAGAGCCCCCAAAGCATCCGGTTAAAACTTTAATATACGGGACAACGTCATTTATCGCACGATGAAATATCGTCGTGTCACCACGACTACCAATTGGGCCAACACACATAATATGTTTATTATTGGAGATTACTGCACCACTTCCGATGGTGGCATTGTCAGGTATGTTTACCTCGCCAGATATTTCAACATCGTCTGCGATATATACATTATGACCAATCGTGACAATGCCAGATATCTGGACGTTATTCTGGATATATACCTCATCACCGATTTTCACCTCACCGGAGATTGTGACATTGTTATTGATCCCTACCTTATTACCGATTTTCACCTCACCGGAGATTGTGACATTGTTATTGATCCCTACCTTATCACCGATTTTCACCTCACCGGAGATTGTGACATTGTCATAAATATCCGGTTTTTCTCCAATTTCTACCTCGTCAGAAATTTTTACATCATCTGGAAAATTGTGTACACTCATTGTTTTTACCGTTCCTTTCTTTGTTGGGTTTCTTGACTTTTTAAATGGTAAGCACCAAAAGAAAGAAAAAATGTCTTTTTTGGGCTTGGTCTACGCTGTTTTTAACAACGCACACTAAGCCCAAAAACTATAAAAATATGAACTTTGAATGATTAAGAGTAAATTCTTAAAGTGCTAAGACAAGAAAGTTTAGAGGCTTTTCTCTTAACGAGAAAAGCTCTGTAGCTACAGAGCGAAAAACGCCCATAATCACCTCCAACCACTCTAAGCTTTCAGCTTACGGCTCAAAGCCTAGGGGTAATTCATGTCCTACATCCGTATTGTAGCACACATATTTTAAAAAGTCAACTTCGCTAAATGAACTCGCCCATCTCGTCAACACGCACGCCATACTGGGTGAAACCTAATATAGCTAACCCACTTGAACTAGTCAATTAAAAAACATAACATCCCATGCCGTCAAGTTTGGCAGAAATTACCGCAGAAATTACCCTTTCGTGGTGAAAGTCGCCAAACCAGGTACCAATTGTAGGGGGAAAAGTACCAGATATGACGGCCGGGATGCTCGTATCATTGTTGGCATCTGGGTTGCTATCGCCCAGCTCGCCGATTTCGTTGTGGCCCCAGGTGTAAACTAACCCTGCATTATCAACGGCCACCAAACGTTTAAAACTAATATAAATACTCAGAGCACGGATTCCGACAAGGGCATAATTAACTGTCAGCCAAAAATTAAGACTGGTTCTATTTATTCTGATATAATTTCTTGCCATAAGAACGTCTCCTTGTTCTATTTCGTTCTAATTAACGTTAGTTAATACTAACTAACGTTAATTAGATAATAACACAAGCAAAATTGCCTTGCAAGTGTAATTTATCTTGTCATTCGCGAGCGACGAAGTCGCGTGGCAATCCAGGCTTTGATCACCCAGTTAATTATCACTAACGTCTAACGTCTAACGTCTATATCTGCTATAATACATACCATGACAAGAGGCGATAAAAAACCAACTGGGTTGCAAACTTTGGGTATGACAGGTACCAAGTGGGATTTCTTTGTGGCTGCTATTGACCTATTTGCGGCCAAGGGTTATACCAATGTCTCGATCCGGGATATCGCCAAGACCCTTAATATCAAAGCCGCCAGTATGTACAACCACTTTGCTAATAAAGATGCCTTGCTTCAGCAGATTTATGAATTTTGCCACATCAATTACGAAGCAGCCCTGCCCAACCTCGACAACTTGATTAAACTTATCCCTACTACCCCACCACAGGAAATTTTAAAACAACTCACCATTCCGTTTAAGAGGAAATCCCAAAATTTGGTTACGAAATGCATGCAAATTATCCTGGAAGAAATGGACCGCGACAAACGAGCTGCCAAACTTGCCGATCGGATTTTTGTCGATGTGCCAAATAGTTATGTCAAAACCGTGCTTTTGAGTATGGCGGAGCAAGGCAAAATCGAGCCCATCGACATCGATGCTTTTATCATTCTTTATGCCAGTTTTGATATTTACGCGGTTAGCACTTCGCACAGCAAGTTTTCGCTGTCGCTTGAAGACTGGCTTCAGGGCCACGAGTTTTTGTTTAGTATTATAAAAGCCAAGGACTAAACCATCGACAGGTTCGACCCGAGAGGCGGCGCCACAAAAGGCGCCCCTATTCAGGTCGAACCTGACAAAGATTTGCAGAACAACCTTGGTCTGACCTGATAAGAGTTACCAAAAATAAAAAGCCCCCTACTGGAAAAACCTCCAGCAGGGGGACTTTGTAAATATGCCTGTTTGCAGTGACTCAAAAATCATAACAACTTCTTCTTTATCGTCACTCCTCAATCTAAACTACCGGAACAACACTACAACAGACGTATTACTCAGGGTGATGCATGGTGCAATGATAATTGCTATCTCATTGCTATCCATGAAGTATTTATCGTATTCCAGAGAATCAGCCACCTGCCAAAAGTAGGTAGTAACCGGGTCCCTTTTGAATAAATATGAATCCAACGACACTTCGATGACGTATTTTATACTGTCATCGGTAGTCTGGTATCGGTAATACTCGACGATACTCAGACCTTTTGGGTGTGGCCTTCATCTTCTCCTCCTGTTCGGGATCTTCCTTCTTTTCATGGGCAGTTTCACACTTCGAGGTAGTTGGGGCGCCTTATACGCGCCTTTTACTCTATCGACCCGTACCGTGCGGACTTCTGGCGAAAAACAAAATTCATCTGGAATCCACCAATCACCTACTGACAATCCCAGCATGGAGCTAACACCGTCCTTTCTTTTTTCTAAGATATTGGCCTTCGAATATCCCAATAGCAAATCCGGTTATCGAACATATCAGTGCAGCAAAAAGGCCCCTAAAGCCAATCTTAAAGTAAATCACCACCAGTAATAAAATTAGTACAGTGATGAGTATGGCCAAAGCTGACCGCCTAACTTTTACCAGAATATCCATACCTTCTCCTTTTGATTAGAAAAAATGATCTGTCGCAAAGCACCTACTGGTGGTCATTCATTAAAAAAACAACCACCAGCTGGGTGCTACGACAGTGAGGGGGATTCACCCCGTTAGATACACTATCGATGATAGTTAACCTGACAAGGGGTCTTCGAGGGGTATTGAGAAGTAACCCGCGATAAATATGATTATCTAACGGGGTAAACAAGCAATTTGTTAAAGATCTAGACAATCAGTGGTCCGTAACCAGTTTTCAGTAGTAAGTAAAACACTAGCTACTCGACTCTAATTACTAGATTCTAGCCTTAAGGCTTCACACCTAATTGTCTTTTTGCTGTAGACCGATATAACTCAGGTCTACTCCTCCATTGTATCACACTTTGTTTAAAAAATCAATAGCAATATAATTTAATTGACTTTTACTACCTGTTGTGCTACTGTTAATAGTATACAAAAGGAAACCCTTGTTCAAAGGCAGGGGCTTACCCTGTCGAACATTACAAATCTCTAGAAGGGAATGAAAATGAATAAAAAACCATCAAAAAAAGCTGGGTTGACTGTAGGTTCGATACTTATTCTGTTGGGTATCGGCTTATTTACTCATTGGGTATATGACACATACCAGAGCAACCAACAGCGCGCCAACGCCAGGGAGTCTTACGCTGCCCTATCAGAAACAGTCAATACATCCAGCTCCACACAAGAGCAGATATTGGTCAGCAAAGAAATCTGTATGTCCTCTAGTCAGAAGATTACTAGGACAATTGACAAGTCAGTCTGGCAAGAGCTAAAGAGTATAAATCCCGACATTGTGGGCTGGATCAGAATATTCGATCTTGATTCACCAGATACCGCAATCATTGATTACCCGATAGTATATCGGCAGAACGACAACGATTATTACTTAAATCATGGTTTCGATGGTGTCAATAACATCGCCGGGACTCCGTTTTTGGATGGATCGTGCGACAAGGCTATGGATGGAATGATAAATTACATTTATGGTCACAATATGAGTGACGGAAGTATGTTCGCGAAGTTGAACAGATATAGCGACAGATACTTCTATGATTCACACAAAACTATTTGGGTGGAGACCCCCGAAAAAGGACTAGTGGAACTTGGGGTGGTAGCTTGCATCGTTATTGACGGTAGCGACGAAACTGCTCGTAACTTCGAGAACGACCACGATGGATATATAAAGTATCTGTTGAGCCATTCCATCATTCAGACCGAAACAGTGACAAGTTCGGACATATTATATTGCTTTGTAACGTGTGCCGGATGGAATGATTCAAAACGAATTGTCGTCGTAGCAAAAGTCGTCGGCTAAAAAACTTCCTTGAAAGAGAAATTAATCCCTCATCGCTCCTCTGTACCAGACGGAGTGGTGAGGGATTCTTTACTTTTCAACTTTCGAACTAAATTGGTCGGGGTGAGAGGACTTGAACCTCCGACCTCCGCGTCCCAAACGCGGCGCGCTAGCCAACTGCGCCACACCCCGTTATCTCATAATGTACTATCGACCTTGCCCGGTCGGTACGACCTCCGCATCCACATGATTCCATATGCGGCGCGCTAGCCAACTGCGCCACACCCCGTCGTCGGAACTCGACCTTTTAACTCGTTTTTGGCGCTAGCGCCAAAACTTCGTCTCATGGTCGGTTCCTCCTCTCAATTTCGCAAACAGTCGCCTAAAGGCTCCTTGGTTTACGAAATTGGTTACCTCCCCCTATTCGGATCGGTAAAAATACTATATCACAAATTAGCGTTGCTGTGCACTGCCGTCACGTCATCGAGATCATCCAGCGCTTCAAATAATTTCAATATTTTCCCGACCGTTTCTTCGTCGGTGATTTCTATACTGACATTCGGAACATATTCCAGCCCAGCTTCTTCGACTTTCAAGCCAGCATCATTAATCGCTGCGCGGACGGTGGCAAGGTTTTTGCTATCAACATAAACCGTGATTTCACCGTCTTCTTCCACCGCATCGTCAGCGCCGGCTTCCAAAATGGTCATCAGCGCATCTTCGCCGGTGGCACCAACGTGAATCACCCCACGACGAGTAAATTGAAACGCCACACTGCCCGGCTCGGCCATCGTGCCGCCGTTTTTAGTTAGGGTCGAACGCACTTCCGGGAAAGTTCGGTTGCGATTATCGGTCGCGGTTTCAATAATTATCCCCACACCACCCGGGCCATAGGCCTCGTAAGCCACTTCCTCCATCTGCGCCGCCGATTTATCCGCCACGCGAGCAATTGCTCGCTCGATATTGCTCATCGGCATATTAACGGATTTGGCTTTTTCGATCGCCAACGCCAAGCTGGGATTCATCGCCGGGTCGGTGCCGCCCCGCGCCGCAATGGCGATCTGATTCCCAATCTTGGTAAAAATCGCCCCGCGCTTGGCATCATTCGCGCCCTTTTGCCGCTTAATCGTTGACCATTTACTATGTCCTGACATGACAATTATTTTATCACAAAAACCAATAGGTCATCATATCGATGACCTATTTCGATTGAACCAAGATTGGGGTCACCTAGGGCGACGAACATAATATGCACTTTGCATCTTTGTTCATTCTGTGCTGTACCAGACGAAAAATGTCTGGGTCAAAGACAAAGATAGTTTTTGCTGAACGCAGTTCACGCCGGAATATGAGTTCTGCTTGAAGTTCTTGTGCATCATTATCACCTGGAATATGAAGTACTACCGTGTTTTCATTACCAAGTTCTGCAACGATAGAAAAAGTGACCTCTGTGCCCCTTGTCGGCAACGCATCATACACATAGATACAACTCGACTCCATGGCTGACAACTCAGGCGAAGAACTCATCCAGCCTTCCAGGGTAATGATTGCATTATGAATCTCTTTGATAGTTCTTGCATCTCGGGTATTAGTGAGATATCCCATAATCTCTCCAATCTAAAGAAAGGGCTCTACCAGAGCCCACCTTAATAGTTGTACCTATAATACCCCCCCCAGCACAAAATTGCAAGCATGAGCATTAAGTTGTTAACCCAAAATTAAAACTGGACTCCCCTATAGAGACAACACCCCTTCAACCCAAAATCAAAAGTGGACTGGAATCCAGACA
>Ga0209737_10001582_pt1 | contig 16243 bp, 9 predicted proteins | sample TergutCu122P3_FD_187284 | JGI IMG/M metagenome (GOLD analysis project Ga0209737, IMG submission 187284) | Cubitermes ugandensis P3 segment gut microbial communities from Kakamega Forest, Kenya - Cu122 P3 (SPAdes) (version 2) | ecosystem: Host-associated > Arthropoda: Insects > Digestive system >...
CAAATCAAGCCGGTATAAGGAACGGCCAGGCGCAGAATAGCCACCATCCGGGAAAAATCGGAATCGTTGAGTATATATTGATTAGCCGTCACATTGGGAGAATTTGGGTCGCACGGGTCGGAAACACGAGCGCGTAATAGAGAGAATTGAGCATGAACTTCCACATTGGAGGCTGCTTGCAAGCGAGGAAAGGAAATGGTGTGGGGGCCAACATTGTAGCAGGCTTCAAGGTGATTCGTGTGTCGCACCATAGCCAAAACCTCAAATCGCCAGTCGTACAAACCGAAGAGCGCGCCTATACCTACATCGTCCAAGCCGGCTTCCTGTGCGCGGTCGAGGGCAGTCAACCGGTAGTTGTAATCTTTCTTGGGGCCGGAAGGATGATATAACTGATACATCCCGGGATGATAGGTTTCCTGAAAAATCTGGTAGGTACCTATCCCTGCCTCTTTCACCGTGCGGAATCCTTCTATAGTCAAAGGGGCGGCATTGATGTTCACACGACGGATTTCACCATGACCTTTCTTGACGCTGTATACCGTTCGCGCCGTTTCAGCAATAAATTCCGGCGGATACAGTTTGTGCTCGCCAAAAACTAATATCAACCGTTTCTGTCCTTCATCCTGCAGAGCTTCCACTTCATGAATCAACTGTTCGTGAGTCAGGGTGACACGTACCGCTTCCTTATTTTCCTTACGGAATCCACAGTAAGCACAGTTGTTCATACAGTAATTGCCTACATAAAGCGGTGCAAACAGTACGATACGGTTGCCATAAACGGCTTCTTTCAAATCACGGGCAGCCTGCTTGATGATGGCAACGCTTTCGGGGTCGTCGGCTTTGATGAGGGTAGCCGTATCCTGCAGGTTCAGCCGTTGCTTGTTGAGCGATTTGGCAATGACTTCTTCCACTTCCTGCTTCGCGGGTTTTGGGCCTGCAAGAAAAGCCTCTATCTCTTGTGCGTCAATGAAAGGCGTCATCGGGATATCAGGCAAACTGTATTTTTCGGGTGTAAATTTCATCTTCAATGTTTGATTAATACAACGGCACAAATGTACGTTTTTTTCAAAAATTGGAAAATTTTCATTTTATTTGTATTCAATTTTCTTCAAGAAAATAATTAACTTTGTGTTTTTTGAAATCAACAAACATGGAAAATCGTAGAAAGTTGCCTGCGGGCATTCAGGATTTTGAGGATTTACGTACAACCGGTAATCTGTATGTAGACAAGACCGCATATATTTACCGGTTGGCAAACAACGGAAAACATTATTTTTTGAGTCGTCCGCGTCGTTTCGGCAAAAGTCTTTTTCTTTCAACTTTGAAGGAATATTTTCTGGGCAATAAAAAAGTTTTTGAAGGTTTGGCGATTACCGAACTGGAAAAGGAATGGATTGCACATCCCGTTTTTCATTTGGATATGAATCTTGGGAGTTATTTGAATCTTGATTCATTGTATTCGGTTTTGAACGCAAATCTGAACCTGTTGGAAGAAAAATGGGGTAAGGTTGAAAACGAGCAAGCGTATGAGACCCGTTTTTACAGTTTAATTCGCCGCGCCCACGAAAAGACTGGTCGTAAGGTGGTCGTTCTGGTTGACGAATACGACAAGCCACTGCTTGGTCCATCTGTCGATTTGAGAAATATGAACGATGATATCCTTACAGTTTTGAAGGGTTTCTACGGTATTCTCAAAAGCGCCGACGCTTATCTTCGGTTTGTTTTTCTTACGGGCGTTTCCAAGTTCGCGAAAGTTAGCGTATTCAGCGAATTGAATCATCTGACCGATATTAGCCTCGACAAAAAATATGCAGGTATTTGCGGCATTTCATCGTCAGAGCTCGTCGGAAACTTTGAACCTGAAATACATGCTTTGGCTGAAGAACTCGGCAAAACATACGACGAAACGCTTGGCGAATTGAAAAAGCGATACGATGGTTATCATTTTGCAGAAAATGCTGAAGGAATGTATAATCCTTACAGTTTGTTGCGGACTTTTACTTCAGAAAAATTGAAGAGTTACTGGTTCGAAACCGGCACACCTACTTTTCTTGTCAGGATGTTGAAGGACATTGAGTTTGAGGTGAAAAGTCTGGAAAAAGATGTGAAAATTCCGGCAGACGCCCTTGACAAATATCGTGTTGATAGCGGTAATCCGGTGCCATTGCTGTATCAGACCGGATACCTGACCATAAAAGACTATGATGACGAGATGAATATGTATGTTTTGGGGTTTCCAAACGAAGAGGTGAAATATGGTTTTTTGCAGGAACTGATACATGTTTATATGCCAAAAACTGATAACCTTACCGAATTTTATGCAGGTCATTTTATCGGTGATTTGAAATCGGGCAATATAGAAGGTTTTATGATTCGCTTGAAAGCATTTTTTGCCGGCATCTCTTACAAACTCAATAACAAAACCGAAAAACACTATCAAACCATATTTTACGTTTTGTTAAAAATGATGGGTCAGTTTGTCGAAGTAGAACAGGACAGCGCAGCAGGCCGGGCAGATGTAGTAATCACTACCGCAGATACTGTATATGTTTTCGAGTTCAAACTCACTGGCAATGGCACAGCCGAAGATGCACTAAAGCAAATCGACAACAAAGGATACCTCATCCCCTTCACCGCAGGAAATAAAAGATTGGTGAAGGTAGGGGCCGAGTTCAGCAAGACCGAAAGAGGATTGAAGAGATGGGTAGTGGGGTAATTCAATACAAGACCGGATATTTTTTTGTAACATGAAAAATTATTATTTTCTTATTTTATGTGTATTTGTTGAGGGATGCCGGTATCTAAAACCCGCTTCCGAAGATGAAACAACAATCTATGTCGTAAATTTGGATAATGCAGTCAAAAAATCATATTCATTAAGTCATTTTGTGGACAGTATTGAATATGTACATTTACAGGCGCATTTAACTGAATATGTTTATCCCTTGGAAATTTCCGAAAATTACATTTTACTCAAAGATCTTCAAAGAATTATGCTTTTTCATAGAGATGGGCGTTATATTCAACAAATTGGTCGTGCAGGAAATGGTCCCGGCGAATATCCGAATGAAGTATACGATGTTTTGTTAGACGAAAAATACAATTCATTATACATATTGACATTATTTGAGGGACAAATATATAAATATGATTTCAATGGGAATTTCATCACCAAATTCACCATAGGTCATAATGCAGATTTTTTTGGGTTGGTTGAACCGGGTTATATCATTGTTCACATTGGAAATTGGGCTGGAGATAAAGATAATCGTTTTGTGGTTATCAACGACCAGGGCCAAGTTGTAAATGAATTTAAAAATCCTTACAAATATGCAGTTAAGCAAGGAAGACCTTGGAGACAGGAAGGCTTCAAATACATATATAATAACCGTTTACATATCAAAGACAAAGGAGATACTTTATTTATGATTTCAAAGGATCGTCAACTGATTCCAAGATTCGTATTTAAAAGCGAGTGTTCCATACCATCTCATTCGTTAACAGATGAACAATATCACGAAGCAATTCTATTCCTTTCAGCCTTTGAAACATCAAACAGATTGCATTTTACTTTTTATTCTTGCCAAAGCATAGGAGGCAGGAAGTCAATAAACCATGGGTATTTTGATAAGGAAACAGGAAAAACATTTGTATATAAACCAGAAAAAAATGAATCAAATATAAAAAATGACATCGATGACGGTTATTACTTTAACTGGTTTCAAAAAAACAATTTTTTAATTGCTCCACGTATGGATTTTGACGAAGAAAAATTGGTACATGTAAAACCAGCAGTTCGGGAAAAAATTGAAAAATACAGAAGCAGTATTCATGATGATGATCCGGCGTTTATGGCAATTTTACATCTAAAACAATGAAAATGAACTATTTTACACATATTTAAAAAAAATAATACAATGCAAAAAATAGTATTTGTGTTTACTGTTTCCCTGTTTGTTTTTAGTCTTCAGGCGCAAAGCGGGAAATGGACCATCACTGGAAAAGCGCTCGACATTCAGACCGGCGAAGCAGTTGAATATGCCAATGTGTTGCTGTACCACGCCGGCGACAGCGCTCTGGCCAACCATACAGTAACCGCCACCGGAGGCGCTTTTACCCTTGAACACGACAAAGCCGGCGATTATTATCTGACAATAGGTTCAATAGGGTATGTTCAAAAGCGAATTGCACTGCCTACACTGGTTGAATCGCAAAGGAATATTGCGCTGGGCGATATTCGCATGGAGCAGTCGCCGCAGGAACTGGCAGAAGTAGAAATCACCGGACGGCGACGGCAGATTGTTTACAAATTGGACAAACGGGTAATCGAGGCGTCGGGTTTTCTTTCTGCGATGGGCGGAACAGCAGTGGACATACTGTCGCAAACGCCATCTATTCGTGTGGACGCCGAAGGTCAGGTGACGTTTCGCGGAAGCAGCGGGTTTAAAGTTTATATTGATGGAAAACCCAGTTCGCTGGAAGGAACACTGGCGCTGGAGCAAATACCCGCAAGCCAGATTGAAAATATAGAAGTGATTACCGTTCCATCGGCGCGGAACGATGCAGACGGAACAGCAGGCATCATCAATGTCAATACTAAAAAACAAAATATCGAAGGATGGAGCGGTATGGTGAATTTGATGGGAAGCACGGCGCTTTCGCGGAGTGTGGATTTTCTTGTGGCGCTTCGTAAAAAAGATATTCAATGGCAGATCTCAGGTGAGACATCGCGAAGGATTAGAAACAGCGATTTCGACCAGTTGAAAACCATCACATTGCCAGAATTGATTACTACCGACCATTCCAAAGGAACCCGTACAAGATATACCGATACTTATACCCTGCGGACAGGATTGGAATGGTATAAGTCCAACACCACCTGGAATGCATCCGTTGAAGGCGGATACCGAGACAGATGGAGCGGAGGCGAACTGCGTTACGAGGATACATACCGTGTACCGGGAACGGCAGGAATAACCACCGAATTGTACAAAGGCGACGATTTTGTTGACCTTTATGAATGGCAATTCCGCGGCGACGCAGGTTTCAATCACCGTTTCGCGAAAGCGGGACACAAATTGACAGGAGCGTTTTATGCACTTTATCAGAAAGATGCAATGGAATATTTCGAAACTAACCTTTATGATTTAGCCGGCAATCGCGAGCAGGGGCATAAAGCGTGGGAATTTGAATATCGTTTCACTGCGCAGGCGAACCTTGATTATGTGTTGCCATTGGAAAAGCCGGATGATAAATTTGAAGCCGGATACCAGTTCTTTTCGTATACAGAAGACGGCGATTACAAAATAGACCTCTACGATCCGTCGCAGGGCAAGTTCGTCCGTCGCGACGACCTGTACAATCAATACCTTTTCCGTCGGGATGTTCATGCCTTGTATGGCATGTTGACCACCAACTGGTCGCGGTTCAGTTACCAGTTGGGATTGCGTGGCGAATATACCTACCGTAAATTGGGCAACAGCGAGGAGTGGGCGCGGCACGCATGGCATAAATTCGGGCTGTTTCCGTCGGCGCACCTGGCATTGGCGCTGGACAAGGGCGGACGTACCACGCTTTCCTATTCGCGAAGGATTACCCAGCCGCAGTTGTTCTACATGGAGCCATACATCGTATACGTGGATTATTACACTGCACAGCGCGGCAATCCATTCATCCAGCCGGAATACACCAACTCGGTGGAATGGGGTTACAACAAGAGCGTCAAGGAAAACACCTTTTCGGGAAGTTTGTTTTACAGGGCGCGCAAGGACAAGATTGAGCGCGTGCGCGTGCCCTACCATACAGGCGTTACGCTCGACTCGATGGCCAACGTGGGCAACGATTACGCTTCGGGCGCCGAAATGGCTGCAATGCTGCAACTGAAAAAATGGTGGACGTTCGACGTCAACGGAAGTCTGTATTACTACCGCGTTAAAAACGAATACAAAATTGACGGGAAAGACGCCGAAAGTTGGAACTGGCAACTGTCCATTAACAATAATTTCGATGTGGGAAAAAACACACGCATCCGTCTCGAAGCCTATTATGTAGGCCCGTCGGTGAGCACGCAGGGAAAGGTCGACGATTTTTTCTACATGAATTTCACGCTGCGGCAACAATTATTCAACCGGCGATTGATTGCCGGCATCTCGGTGCGCGATATGTTGGCAACGGCACGATACAACAGCACTCAATCGAACATTCGCGTAGAATCAATCACCAAAATTGTCCCGCAGTCACCCGTTTTTACGTTGACGCTGGCCTATACGTTCAATAATTTCAAATCGCAAAGAAGGGAAGAAAGAACATCGCATGATTTGTTTGAGGGAACGAACCGGTAAAAACACATAAGAGATATCGTCAGGTGAAGTTCACCTGCACACACATCATTGTTCAATATCATATATTTTCTTTATCTCATATTGTTCAAGCGCTCTTTGATAAAATCTAACATTATCAACTATACCAATAAATTCGGTAGTATCGTCTCTGTATAGTCTTTCGGAAATGTACATATACCCGTCATATCCGATTCCAATATAACCATATTTATCATTGGTTGTACTGTTCAACGGTCGAAAAGACCATTCTGCCTGATGATGGTCATAATCGTCCATTTCAAAGGTTTTTTGTCCATCAATGTAAAACTTTATATTTTTGTGGTCAACAACCATCGTAACATGTGTCCATTTATTAAGTTCGATAATATTATCCGGGTCTTTTGCATTATTCAACCCATTATAACTGAACAGACTCTTGCTTTTTCCTTCCACACAAAGTGGTCTTTCCCAGGAAGAAGCACTTGACATATTTGACGCCAACAAAGACCCTTGATATTTAGGATATTGACTCATATAAATCCAGAGAGAATATGTCCAGGCATTAGTTGATACATCAAATCCCCGCATTCGTAAATAATCACCTTTCCTTAAAAATTCGATTGCGCTGTTTTCATTCCCTTTTTTATCCTTACAAAATCTTCCCCCGTATAAAAATGCATGTTTTTCATTCCCGCTACTGTCATCCGTATTACCATTGAACAATAAATGCACAGTCAGTTTTGAAACAATATCAATGTCTGCGGTTTTGAAAGTAAAAACATACCCGCCATTAAGATAGTTACCATCTGTTGCCTGAATCTGGCTGCCAAGTATAACTGAATATTGTTTTTCCGGCAGAAGTTTTGTTTCAGGGACAATGGTTAGTTGATTAATGAGAGGGTCATAAGCAACCTTTATTGGTACTGTTGTATTTTGTTCATATTTCAATTGTACATATTTGTCTACGGAAGAATGAATAGACTTGTTGAATATTATTTTGATTTCATTCATATTGTATGATATTTCTGTTTCATTATTCGCAGGAATTGTCTGTGTAACCATTAGCGGGCAAAGTCTTTTTACATATAATTCAAATGGAGGAATATTTACATTTATATTCAAATCTGAATATCGCTTCTTCAAGTTTTCGTGTACCTGATGAATTTCAATACCGGTTGCATTATTGATGATTTCATTGATGATATCCTGCGACTGAATGATGCCGTCCGGTTCAAAATCCGAATTAAATCCTGATATCAGTTCAGACAGTTTACCGGCAGTATTTTTGCCTTGCATAATGGCCGAGACTGCCAAAAGAACCGCATTCGGCTTACCATCCTTGCTAATGTCCAATTCATTAAAATTGATGTTGTATTCATTTATCTTAAAAACATCCAGGATTTCATGTTCCGATTGTTTTTTAGCGTCATGAAACGACATGTTTTGATTTTTTATTAGATAAAGAATCCTGTTTCTGGCAAGCGTTGTTAAAATGTTAACATTCGAAGTTTTATCGTTTTTCAAACTGCTGATTGCGCTCAAGGTTACAGGCTCATCTGAAATTTTTCCGTCAATTTCGTTATAATAATATCCTGTGGCTATTATTTCAACAAAACCGGCGGTAATTTCGCTTTGTAATGCAAAAGAACCTGTGTCGTCATTAGTCGTCAGCGTATAAGATTCCCCGGAAGGATTAAAACTATTATCCAACTCTTGTATCGTTATGGTAGTACCGCTAGTAAAGGGGCCTTTTTGAACAAGACCGTTAATGTGTTTGTTTGTCCCGTCTTTCTGACATGATACAAACGCCAAGAGAACTAATCCACCCATCCAAAATTTCGATTTCATCTTTGTATATTTTTAAAGTTTCCATTTTATGTTAACTTTCTATACTATATATACAATTGAAATCGAAAACAGGGTAGGTGATATTGAAAATATTTTTTTAGTTCGTTGTGTTTTCCAGCGTTTCTATAATAATTTTCAGTTTGTCATACGCATCCACGTATGCAAAGCGCCCTGTGCCCCAGCCTCCTGTCATACGTGTTCTCATACCCAAACCCTCCAACTTTTTTAATACGTTATCGGTATCTTTCACAAAGAAGCCGAGGTGGTGCAAACCTTCACCGTTTCTGTCCAAATCCTCCCGCCAAACGCTGGGAAGTTCATCTGGCTGAATCAGTTCAAGTTGAATGCTACCCAACTGAAAAAAAGCCATTTTACAGCGTGCATTCGTGGGTTTCCCGTTGTACACTGCATTGGCGATATCGGCAGGCGCGCTTTCGGTGATTCTGTACTGAAGACCGAAAAAATCACCATATTCTTTGGCCGTCTTTTCGATGTCGCGAACCAAAATGCAAATCTGCGCAACTACAGTGGTGCCCAGAATGTCTGCCATTACTGGCGCAGGATTCGCCTTCTCTTCTGTTTGCTCTGTAAAATTCACTTTGCCGTTGAGCCGCGCTTTGGCCAACTCTTCTGTAAATCCGGCTGCCCAGGCGAACTTCAAAAGGCTAACCATACCTACTGCTGTAATGGCAACCACAGCCATTATTTTACCCAATCTCGAAAATTGGTCTCTTCTACTAAAATTATTTTTCTGTAACATAACTAATTATTTAAAAAATTTATTTTTGAATTGTTTTATGCATCATCTGATTCCTCGCTTATCAACTCCATCAATTCCTCCATCGACATTTTTGCCGACTGGTCGCTGCCTTCGAGCAGTGAATCTGCCAGGTCGCGTTTGGTGTTGTGCAACTGGATAATCTTTTCTTCGATGGTATGTTCAGTAACTAACCGGTATACAGTAACTGACCGGTTTTGTCCGATACGGTGCGTGCGGTCTGACGCCTGGTCTTCGATGGCGGGGTTCCACCAGGGGTCGAGGTGAATCACAAAGTCGGCAGCCGTCAGATTCAGACCCAAACCGCCTGCCTTGAGGCTAATTAGGAACAAATCGCCTTCGCCGGCCTGGAATCGGTTTACTGCGTTTTCGCGCATGCCGGGCGACGTAGAGCCATCTAAATACTGGTAACTGAAACCTTGTTTGTACAGTGCTTCGCGAACAATTGCCAAATGCTTCACAAACTGGCTGAATACCAATGCCCTGTGTCCGTTTTCTTTTAACTCGGCGGCTATTTCCAAAAAGGCAGTCAATTTTGTAGAGACAATGTCTATTTTAGGTTTCACTAATTTCGGATTGCAGCAGGTCAGGCGCAAGCGGGTGATTTCGGCAAGCGCTTTCAGGTGTCTAACTCCCAGCGGACTGTCGTCATTTTGTAACTTTTCGATGGCATCTCGCCGAAGAGCCTCATAAAACGCTTTCTCTTCAGCGCTCAATTCTATTTTGCGGATGATTTCCGTTTTGGGTGGCAATTCGTCGAGAACGGCTGATTTGGTGCGTCGCAGGATGAACGGAGTGATGAGTTTTTTGAGACGTAGCCGGGCGCTGTTGTCGGTGGGTTTTATGTAATTGTCGGTGAAATGCTTCAACGAGCCAAGCAAACCAGGATTGATGAACTGAAACAGACTCCACATCTCGCCCAGATGGTTTTGCAGCGGCGTGCCTGTCAGTATGACGCGGAAATACGCTTTGAGCGACATGGCTGCTTTAGAGGACTTGGTATGGTAATTTTTGATGGCTTGCGCCTCGTCGAGTACTATCGTAGCCCATTCCACAGCGGTGAGCGCTTCTTCTTCCGACTGCATTAACCCGTAGGATGTTACCAAAAGGTCGCCGGCGCCGAGCGATGCTATTGTTTCGGCGCGGTCGCTGATGTTGAGCGTTTTGATGGACAGCGACGGGCCAAAGCGACCGAGTTCGTTTATCCAGTTGTGGCGCACCGATACGGGCGTTACCACCAGCGCTGGCCCTATCGAAGCCCGTTGCAGCAGTATGGCAATTGCCTGCACTGTTTTTCCCAAACCCATATCGTCGGCCAGACAGGCTCCGGCGCCCCATGCCGCAAGGCGGGTCATCCAGCGGTAGCCTTCTTCCTGATAGGGACGCAGTTCGGCTTGCAGGTTATCAGGCAGTTCGATGTTGATGTTCTGCGCTTCCTGCAACCGTTTGCGAAAATCGTACCAGGCATTGTCTGCTTGCAGGTTCTTGAAATCATCGAACGAACCGGATATCGAAGCAGAGGCAAAGCGGTTGATGGTCGCCGTTTTTCCGGTGCTACTTGAAAAACTGCTCAATTCGGCTAACCGTCGTACAAACTGTCCGCTCAAAGCGAGAAATTCACCTTCGGAAAGTTCAATAAATCTGCCATGTGCAGTCTGTACCATTTGGAGCAATTGACCTATCGAAATCACCAGTCCTTCGTTCAATTTCAATTCGCCATCGAGTTCAAACCAGTCTATGCCGCTGTTTACATGAATTTTAAGATTTTCGAAAGTAGCCGTATACTGCACTTTCATGCGTTCGCCTTCAGGCCATTCCACCACAACAATGTCGTTGTGGAATCGTAAAACATCGAGCAATTCGAGTGTGTCGAGCGCGTTACTGAAAATCATTATTCCTTCGTTGCTCTCAAATCCTTCGATGGTTTGTATGCCGGCAAGAATCAGGCTGGCATATTGCATTTCCAAATCCAGGTCGCGGTTGACATATAACCGTTCGCCGTTCAGATTGGCCATCAGCGCTTTTCCTCCCTTTCCCGGCTTGCAGTAGGGGGGATTCGAGCCAAAGGGTTTGACAAACATTTCGGCTTTCAAACCTTCGCCCAAAGGCAACAACTGCACGCGAATCCGCGAATCCGCTTCCACCTGCCGCGCCTGTACTGCTTCGCCGCTCGCTACAAGGTCGGAATGTACATTCATATAAGCGCTGAAGTGTTTTAAAACCTTCAACAACTTTTCCTTGCCTGCTTCGGGAATTTTATTTGCCCGCTTCACCGCATCAATGATTTCACGTTGCGGCCGGTCAATACAGTACACTTTATAGCGCGTATTGGTTTCTTTTACGATATGTATGTCGTTCTGTAAATCGGAAATATCACTTTCCAGCCTGTATTCGCCTTTTTCTGATTCTACCAGGTTCAAAACAGGTTTTGCCGCAATTAATTCTACCGGTATATTCGTGTTTTCCAGAAATACGTATGGATGACCCGTCATCAGTGCAATACCCTTTTTATCAATTTCGTCCGAGTGATAATCAGTAACGGCTGCAATACGTTTGTCCTGTTCGCTCATTCCGTCAATCTTTCCTTTGACGAAATTTTCCAGGAAAAAAATGCGTTCTGCCTTCCATTCACCGCTCGCCTGACGAGTTTGTAAAACAGGAAAGGCATTTTTATAGGCGGGATAAAACCGGTAAATAATGCGCACCTTATCTTTATCGCTTTCCTGTTTAATAAGTGTTTTCACCGCTTCGAGCGAGAGGAACGCATTGATTTGTTTTTCCCAATCATTTATCCGTTTGTGTCTTGATAATGCAGGCGCATATTTCAACTTTTCCGACAATTGTTCATAAATATCATCCGCTTCATTCGACCCCATTTTTTTCAGGACATAAGATGCTTCGTAAGCCGCTGTCAGGTACCCGTTTTTGAATGCCTTTTGTACCAATGCCAACGCGTTTTTCATCCATTCCGACCCTTTCGGATTTTCACCGGTAAACCCATGCGCCACAATTTTCCATAAATTCGCCTCTTCAGAAACGCGGTCTTCAAAAGTTTTGAACTTTTTCGAATACTGTTCAGGGTTGCTGGACGTCATATAGCGGCACAAATCAGTAATCAACATATCTGTATCGGTATAATGCTTTGTATTAGAGTCTGTGATTTGTCCAAAAACAGGAAGAAAACTGTCCTGTTCGCCCGACATTAATGAAATAAGATAGAAAAATGCCGCTTCAGGTATCATCGGCAGCAGGGATTGTCTGTAATATTTTCGTTGTTTTTTTATTCCTTGTTTGAACAATACCAATGCTCCGTCATAATCACCTTCGACAAAACAGATTGACGCTTCAGCAAAATACAAAACCGGACAATCAAAAGCGCGTACCAATTGTTGTACAGTTTGCCAATCGCCGTTCTTGAACAGTAATTTCGCCTGTTCGATGGCAATTCCGGAAGATTTGTTGTTTTCCAACTTCGCATCGATACCCCGCAAAGAATTCAACGAACCGAGTCGAGCGACTGTTTTTGATACTTTCAAGCGATAGAGGACTTCCATTATTTTAGAAGAAATGCGGTGATACACTTTATCATAGCGTGGTTGGCAAAAAATCGCTATCAGGTCGTTTTTATTCTTTCCCGTCAAATCATCTTCGCATGTTTTTAACTGCAACGGTTTGTTCCACAAAGCGTCGAGGTAAGCAAGGATGGTTTTATTGGTGTATCTGCCGGGATATCGTAAAATTTGTTCGCGTTCGCAAGCCTCAAGCAGTACCTTTTCATTTGATAATCCTGTTATCATCGGATAAAGCCATATCAGAATTTGAGTATCCAGCAGATAATTGTCGTAAAAATCTTTTTTGATAAAGTACATTGAACTCCCATCATCCAATATTTTGTTGAGATTTTTTTTGGAAACCGTTTTCCGGATATTAATTACCGGCGAAAGGTTTTGAATATCTATTGGATTCGGGCTTAACGCCAAAACATGATAAACATGCTGGGATTCTGCGTCAAGATTTGCATAATATTTTTCGAAACTGATGTACATTGGAAAACAATTACCAGCAAAAGTATATCAATACTATGTTTTAAGCGTAGGAGAGGATGAGGTTTGAGGTTTAAATCACACCGTCTTCAATCGAACCGGTTTTTCGGGCGTACTGATGTTTTTATTATTCAAACCTCTATATTTTGTTTCCGGGTCGTAAGGTATACCAATTTTGTCTAATAGCGGTTCCGTAGAAACCTGATGCACCTGCAAACCCAAGTCCCACGGGTCGTAACCCAGAATCATCCCTGCTACTTCTTCGTAGGTAAATACCGGTATTCCAAAACCATTTTCGCCGTAAGTTTTTCCATTCATTTCGGCGATGGCGTATTGCCAGCGGTCGAGGAAATACGGGCATCCGGGACAATTGGTGATGATCATGTCAGGATGGTAGGGCTCCATGGATTCAAATTTCTTGTGAGTGTTGGCGATAGAATAGCCTCGATTGGCTTTCACTAAATACTGGCGAAAACCAAACCCGCAGCAGTGGCGCCGTTCAGGATAATCCACCACTTCACCGCCCCACGATTCCACCATTCCAGCCAGCACGTATGGATATTCGGCGCCACCGATGCCTTTTTGCGGAAACATTTTTGAATAATGGCATCCAATATGTTCTACTACCCGCAAGGGTTTTCCTGTATAGCGGTTCACTAAACAAAATCTGCCTTTAGCGGCTATTTCATCGCGAAACCTGTAGATGATGTCGCTGGCATGCGCCAAATGTTTGGGAACTTTAAATTCACGACCAGTGGTTTCTTTCAGGTTTTTACGAATTTTTTGCTCCAGTTCAGGGAAATGTTTCCATGTTTCAAGGATTTCACTGTACAACCCGAATGAGGTAATGCACGACGCTGCATAATTTTCGTATCCTGCTTCGGTCATCAGTGCAAACTGCCGCGCCACAACGGTCATGGCGGTTTCCATCGGCACTATGTCCGTATGGTAGCCTATACCGCTGCATGTGGTGTGGTACTCGGTTTCATATACGTCTTTCCCCAATTCATCGCGAAGTATCCGCAGAAACGTAACTTCTGAGCCCGGAAAAAAATTTTGGCGGATACAACTCCGTACATAAAAATAATTGTCGGTGGGTATGTCCTTTTGGTAATCTTTCCAGATTTTCTTTTTGCCTGCGTAAATCATGTCAGTGTGTTTTCATTATATATTTTCACAAAATATTCATTGTCTTCCAATCCCATATCAGCCGCTTTTTTTCCCGATGCTGCTTCGATTTTTTCAAACCGTTCTGTCGCGCCGGTGAAGTCGAAAATGCGTTTCAGTTCGTCGAGCGCTTCGTCGGGTATTTTGCGCAGGATACCAGTACCTTTGCCGTCGAGGTTACCGCCCAAACGCTCGAATAAATCATCCAAATTTTCCTGTTCCCATTTCCATATCGGGCCTGCTTCCGGATGCATTTCGAAACTGACATATCGCGGGTAAATACAATAACCGTGCTTTAAAATCCACTCGCCAATGGTGCGTTTGAGCGCTAACTGCTGGCGTCCCTTTTCCGATTCTGTGAAAAAACCCTCGTCCTGCGAGAGCGACCTCAGCGCCATGATGATCAGCCCGGGCATATTTTCTCTCGGACAACGTGTGACGCACGACATACATTCGCCACAATACCAGATTTCTTCGCCTTTAAGCAAATTTTCTATTTGATCGTCGTCTTTGCTTTGCACGATATTGGCAATTTTACGCGGATCATACCTGTAAAATTCCGCTGCCGGGCATATCGCTGTGCAGGTGCCGCAGTTGATACATGCACGCAAACCTTCCTGATAACGTATATCTGCACTTAATTTGTCATATAATCGTCCCATACATTAAAGATATTACAATTGCGAGCCGCAAAAATAATGATTCATGGTAAAGGAACAATAAAGAATGGATAATTTTTTTGATTTTTTAGAATTTTATAACGGAAAAAATCTCTGAAGATTTCAACATCTCCAGAGGTTTATCGCTACGAATGGGAAAGTTGGATATATTGAATTGAATCGTGCCGCCCTTGTTTTTTGTTGGCCCAGCAAGTTGACCTGACCGTCGTAGAGACAGACATCAAAGGTCGGACTTGCTGTTTTTGAGCCATTGCTTTTAGAAGGCGGAATTTCGATATATAGAATATCCGAAACAGGATTCGTATAAATAATTGTTGTAAAGTAAGCATCTCCGAAAGTATTGCAACGACTCGACAAGAACCGCTCCTGAAAAACTGAAAACGGAAATATATCTACCTATAAAATTTCTACTCTGTTTTCAACGGAGTAAACAATTCTATCAGATTTTCTTCCGGGTCGCGCAAATGCACCACTCGCATTCCCCAATCGGGCATATCGGTTGGCTGATTGATGAACGTAACGTCTTTTGCCAAAAGCGATTTGTAAGTTTCGTCCACATTCCCGACTTCAAACGACACCATCATTTTTTCTCTGCAACCGGTCGGCTGACTTTTATCCGTATTGCCCACAGCGGGCGCCATAAGGTCGGAAACGAATATTGCCAATCCTTCAATGCCTTCGGCTACTTTGAAACTTGCATAACAGCCTTCCAAATTCCAAGCCGCTTCCAAACCAAGTTTTTCGGTGTAAAACTTGAAACACTTCCCGTAGTCTTTGACTAACAATCTTACATTATTGAATTTCATATTGTTTTTTTATTAATTGCTTCAATTTTTTGATTAAAAATTCGGCGGCAAAGATAAGAGTTTTTTGCGTCAGCAGTACGAATTATTTCTCTTCATCCCTGCTTCCCGCAACGTTTTACTCGCGAAATACAATGTTAAATTGTCAAAAAACGGTTTTCTCGGCTTTCATCCAACCCTTCATTCCTTTGTCGAGTTCGTAAATGGTTTTGAAACCCGCTTTATGACACATCATTGCGGTTATTTTGCTGCGAACTCCCGACAGACAGTAAATCAATACCGGTTTGGTTTTGTCCAATGCCTCTATTTGCTTGCGAAAACCGCGACTTCTGAAATCTATGTTTTTTGCGTTTGGAATATGGTATTTTTCAAATTCGCGGGGTGTGCAAACATCTATTAATTGTTCGCCTTTGGTTGCAATTATCTGTTTTTCAAATTCATTCACGTCGAGGAAATGTGATGAATAGCGCTTTTCTCATTTTATTATCAGACACAAATGTAAAAAAGCCAATACAGGCATTAAATATATGATGCTTTTTGAGAAAATTGACTGAAATCCATTGTCTTTATGATTTCTAAAACAGTAATGGATAAAGGCATGAGC
>Ga0209737_10001583_pt1 | contig 16238 bp, 17 predicted proteins | sample TergutCu122P3_FD_187284 | JGI IMG/M metagenome (GOLD analysis project Ga0209737, IMG submission 187284) | Cubitermes ugandensis P3 segment gut microbial communities from Kakamega Forest, Kenya - Cu122 P3 (SPAdes) (version 2) | ecosystem: Host-associated > Arthropoda: Insects > Digestive system...
CTGTCGTCGCTGTATTGGAACTAATTTCGAGCAGGCAAGGAGCTTCATCTGCAATATCGGCGAATACGATTAATTTAGCTCCGCTTTCGCGGAAACCGGTTTTCATCTCTTCGATGCTGCGCAGCGCGTCTTCCCACAGGTCGTTGTCGGCGGCGAGGTAGGCGATGATTGTATGTGTGGGCGGTGTGTCTGTTTTGTCGTCTTTGCTGCAACTGAAAAACAGGCACAAAGAAGGGACGAGTATGAAAAAAATATGTTTCATTGTTTTAATGTATTATTATTGTGATTTTTTAGCAAAAAAGTTTACATTTGTCGAAACTTTTTTTTAATATATTTGTATCGTTTAAAAATAACTTGGAGATAAAAGCGTTGACGAACCAAAACAAAATCCCGTTAGGGATTATCTCTCGGTAGAAAAAAGGAATTACGCGATGCTCCGCATTCCGTTAGGAATGCGACCAATACATAAAACAATCAAGGTTGCATTCCTAATGGAATGCAGGTGTTGGGTTGGGTACATTTCTACCGAGAGATATTCCCTAACGGGAATGGGGCAGTGCGTTATTGATTATTCCAACTTTTTGTAACGTAATAAAAATAACCAACTTATTTTTTACACATTACTTAATTATGCGAATCAGGAGTTGAAATATTACTGTAATTCGGCTTTTCAAGCCACGCACGGATTTATCAAAAAACAAAGTAAAGTTCCCGAACAAGAAATTAAAAAAGCCACCCAAAGTAAAAATAAATATTTTGAAAATAAACAATCAAAAAATAAATAAAAAATGAAAACTTACACCTTAGAAGAGGCGCAGGATATGATTATCGGAAAAATTGGAACCCCCAGACGCGACCTTTTTGAATACGAACTTCAAATGGATTTGATTGGCAGCGCTATAAAGCAAACCCGCCAAGAGCGCAACTTAACTCAAGAAGAGCTGGGTAAACTTGTAGGTGTTCAAAAATCTCAAATTTCGCGGCTTGAAAAAAATACAAGCAACGTAACGATAGAAACTTTATTGAAAGTTTTTACTGCACTAAAAGCAAAAGTAAAATTGCAAGTCGAATTGCCAAGTATAAGTGTAAGTCTTGGGTAAAATTACTACAATAGATCAACCATTCGCGCAACCGGAAAGTGACTGGAAAAATTGCTACTTATCTTTGTATTGTAATGCTTAATCAAGCCTCTTTCTCTTCTGAGAAACGTAATTAAGTTTAAGAAACTAAGCTCTCGAATTTTCGGGAGCTTTTTTAATCAATGACGAAACAACCACTATGGAAATAAAAACCACAAATCAACCATTTCAAAGAGCATTTTCCCGTACTACACAGCCCGATGCCTAAAAACCGAATTACTCCGCAGCGATTTTATGACAAATTCCGTACTGTTTAATTTCAGTATCTCAAACACGGCAAAGCTACCAACTTCATTACCCGGTTCTCCCTTTATGATTAGATACTTGCCATTCCGGTTTTTCCCTACTTTGGAGTCGTCAAACCGGGCATCAACCGTATCGCTCAAGTAAAAAGGCTGATACTCCGAAAGCTCTTTCCCTCGCGCATAAATGGCGCTGGTACGGTTGCTGTTGCTATACCGGTCTTTTATTTCATACTCCTGCTTTCCGGCGGGGTGTTCAAATTCCCACGTCTTGCCTGTTAATTTATCCAGCATCGACTGACCGTAAACAGACACACTGCCTGCCGCGCCGATTTGTATCAGCACGATAAGGTATAATAATCTTTTCTTCATTGGATTTTTTTTAAGCACACAGAGAACACTGGTTTTACGGATTTACACAGAAGCATGTTATACTTATTAATTATTGACAATATCCCTATTGCCTGTGGTGTGAATCTGTGTTTATCTGTTCGATCAGTGTCATCTGTGTGCTGAATTGTTATTCGCCGTAAGATATGGTTGTACCGTTAACCACGTATTGCCAAAGGTTTGAGGTCGGGTTAGACAGGAAACTTTCGGTGACGGTTCCGGTCTTCGATACATCACCGCTTGTTTTGACGGAACTAAACGAATCTCCGTTAACTACGAATCCCGTTTTTGTAATGTAACCCGAAAAATTAGTGATATTATTAAAAGGCAAGGAAGCAGCCGAAGTTGGCACAACCCTGTAAATGGTCATACCGTTGCTCGTCATCTGATACTGCTTTACTGTCAACCCATTCACCGTAATCCTTCCTTCCATCTTATCCAATATATTTCCGTTTGCGTCGACAAGGCAAAGTACGTCGGTTCTATTATCGTACGTATCGCCGAAAGAGACCACTATAATATGACGATTGGTTACGCCGCTTGGGGTGAACTTTCGGAAAAACCTGCCTCTTTTTTGTGCGGCAACATCGGTATATTGTGTGAGTTGCACATTCGTATATAACCGGTCTTGAATGGCAGTAGTATTGATTGGAAATCTGTAAGCCGCCTGAAATTCTGCGGTTTTGGTTGCATTAAAAGGTGTTGATGTTGTCGGAACGCTATTCAACACATATTTCATGGTACAAACTTCGAGGGCTTTATGGGGCGCAATAGAACCATTACTTAATTTTATTGTAAACTCCGTATCGTCCAATTTAAGTATTTCATATACGAAAACACTAAAAAATTTGTCATCCGGATCGTAGCCTTCTACTATTATATACTTTCCATTTTCAATTTTTCCTACTTTATTGAAATCAAATTTGGTCTCAATTTGATCGCTTAAATAAAAAGGTCTGCTCCAAGATTCATTTTGAATGATATATATTTTATCGCTACGAGTGAATTTATAATCACGAGGATCACCTCCCCTCGATTGCGATCGCCATGTTTTTCCCTGTAATTTATCCAATGTAGAGCCGCTTTGTCCGTAAACAAAGGCACTATTTGTAATACCTATTAGTATCAGTGCTGTAATGTATAATAATCTCTTTTTCATACGTAAAATATTTATTTGATAATTCCTGTAACAACAATTTGAGGATGGTTTATTTTTGTTATAAAATTAGTTATATAAGAAGGATTTACTACTTGTAAAACTTTATATTGCGGATTCTGGAAAATTACATCCCCATTGGCTCGATACCCGATAACCACTATAAAATGGGGCGCTCTTTCATCGCCCGCCCAAGGTATCGCAGTCAGAACCACACGCGGTATTCCGTCTTTCGCTTTTTTATCAAAAATTTCTTTAAAAGAAGCGTTATTAGCAAAACCATAGTCTATTGTAAAATGATCACGAATAACTGAGGTTGCATTGAGATCCTTACTTGGTACACCATCTCTTTCTGCATCCATTTTTCTGCCTTTTTTATCCTTTATTTTTCCCCGAAAAGCATTTGCAAAATCATTCCAACTTTTATTCCCGCCAAACAATTGCATATGAACATATCCCAATGTATAAATTACACATCCATTTTCTACTTGCGTATGTATTATTTGTGGAGGATATTTACCATTGAAAAATACATCGCCGGTTTCTGCTCTGTATTCTTGAGGGGTTGGGCAACTTTTACTATTCTGGGTAGTGTTGGTAGTGGTAGATGAAGTGCCGCTGTAGCCCGCAGGAGTTCCTGTTCCACTACTACCGGATAAGCCTTGACCCGAACCATTTCCCGAAATGATCGGATTATTATTGGCATCCAAATTATTTGCCATTTGATAATTATACACACTTTGCTGATAAAACACCCATGCTTGCGCCGCGGCTGAAGAGTTATCATAATAACCGCCGCTGCCACTATTGCCAAATAAGTCAGTAGTACTGAATTGAGTAGGAGGCACAACAAGACACTCCTTATTCATAGTTCTCTCTCGAGTATAAAACCTCACCGCCCCCATCAACGCCGATAAATCCTCTGAAAGTTTTTGCGCATTGCCATCCGTATTCCACCACAAAGATGCCGCTGCGTATCGCTCGCCATTCCGGTAACGTCCTGCCGCTACAGGATAATGATTTCCTCCCAATACGGTAAAGAATGCCGTGCCGCTGAATGTGGTAGCCGGGTCGCCATTGTCATACATTTTGGCGGCTGCGTGGCTGCTTTTGGTCGCATTGGCTTGGTCGGGAATGATGGTTACGATGTAGCAACCGAATGCGCCCGTTTCCCTGTTTTTCGCCACCACCATTTTTTGACCTACTGCCGTGTAGTAAACTTCGGGCGAGGCAACTCCTACGGAATCGTAGTTGGCAATGAATGTACCTTCGTAGGCGATGTCGCTCACAATCGGTACGTTGACAACGGTGGTCGTAGGGTCGGCGGTTACGACAGACTTGCTCCAGTCCGGTGCAAAGTTGCCCGGATACAAGCCAAACATCTCTTCGCTTAGTTCCACGTTTGCTGCATACTCTTCAAAAAAACTCCGCGCTTCCATAATTGCCGGTAGTAAGGGTCTTTCGTCCCGTTGTTGTTCAAAGTCCACATCGTCCTTACACGAATACGAACCCAAAAGTAGTAATAAAATTGCTAAATACTTGACTTTTTTCATCCTTGTTTTTAATATTTTGGTTAACGGGGGCAAAGATAGGGGGTATCAAATGTTTCATAAAGAAACATAATGGACAAATTATGTCCGATTTATTGGATAAAATGATTACTTTTGTGGCAAAAATTACACAATACAAGCGTTATGGACATAGCAGACAATCTAAAAAAATTCAGAAACAAAAGCAATATATCCCAACAAGAGGTAGCAGACACGCTGGGTATTGACCGGAAAACATACATCAGTTGGGAATCCGGCGTATCCGATGTTAAAAGTCAGTATATCCCGGAATTGGCAAAGTTATTCAACATCGAAATTGGGGAACTTTTTCGCGAAAAATCGTCCGAAATTATTATTAACCAACACAATACTGACAATAAAGACGGTTCCGTAAACGGTATAATTTTATTGTTGACAGACAAGGAGGTTGTGGATCAATTGGTTGATGTCTTGAAGGGCAAGGTGGAGAAGAGATAGAAAAATGCTTTCTACAATCTGAAAGATTGAATATGAATACCCCCCCGCTCGGCTTTGCCGCTTGGCTCCGCCAAGAATGAAGCGCAGCGATTGGGGGTAAAGCAACCTGCGATGCCCTCCGTAGAGACGTGGCGTGCCGCGTCTCTGATGGTATACGCGGATTGCAAAAGAGACGCGGCACGCCACGTCTCTACAAGGGAATGACTAACACAAACAGGATGCTAAAAAATGACTTAAAAAAAAACGCGTGGTATCGCATAATCACGCTGTTGTAGGGTATCTATTTTTCTACCAAACTAAAATGCCTAACGGCATTGAAAAATACATCAATAATTGCTTTACATTACTTACCTTTGCTGCATATAACAAGAATAATATACAATACAAAAATGAATCAAACCACCGATAAGCAAATTGTACGCACATTGGTTTCCCTTTGTGCGGAGCACGGTGTAAAATACGCAGTTTTTTCGCCCGGTTCAAGAAATGCGCCGTTGGTAATCGGGTTTAACAGGGAAGAAAAAATCAATTGCCGGGTGATTGTGGATGAACGAAGCGCCGCATTTTTCGCACTCGGAATGGCGCAAAAAAACGGTAAACCCGTTGTGCTTGTCTGTACATCTGGCACGGCATTGCTGAATTATGCTCCGGCGATAGCAGAGGCTTACTATCAGCACATTCCTCTGATTGTGGTTTCGGCTGACCGTCCGCAAGCGTGGATCGATCAGGAGGATAGTCAAACCATTCGTCAATTTGAAGTATTACGTAACATCGTGAAAAAATCGTACCAACTACCGGAAAATACGGATACGAAAGAATCCCGCTGGTTTGCCAATCGTTTGATAAATGATGCCTTTATAACTGCTTTGTCGGGAAGAAAAGCGCCGGTACATATCAATATTTCACTGAATGAACCGCTATGCGAGACGGGGGAATTTTTTTCACAAGAGCGAGTTATCCGTCCGGTACAACCGGAAAAATTGGAACAAACGATGATACAATCGTTGGCAGAGCGGTTTAATCAAAGCGAAAAAGTGATGATTCTTGCCGGATTTATGTACGAGACAAAGCAATTACGATTGTCGTTGAATGCGTTTTCTCGTTTCCCTTTTGTGTCGGTTTTAACGGAATTGATAGCCAACCTTTCTTCCGAAAATACCGTTACAGCCCTTGAACCGGTCTTCGCCTCTTTTTCGGAGAATGAAATAGCTGATTTTCGCCCTGACTTATTGATTAGTTTCGGCGGCTCGTTGGTGTCTAAATCAGCCAAACAATTTTTACGTAAAAATCCGCCTTTGGAGCATTGGTATATCGGCAAGGAAGAGACGACCATTGATACTTTCCAATGCTTGACGCATCGAATAGATGTCAACCCTGAAACCTTTTTTACACAATTATTGCCGTTGATTCAACCTGAGGAAATAGCGCGGAAAGCACGAAAAAAAGACCAAGAAGCGACTTCGTGCTTTCGTGCCTTCGTGCCTTCGTGCCACTACCAAACTATTTATTTAGAAAGGGAAAAAGAATTGCAATTACATCAAAATCAATCGCTTCAACAATCCGACTGGAATGATCTAAAAGCATTTTCACTGTTGATGCAATCAATCCCCGAAAATTCGGATTTGCATCTCAGCAACGGAATGAGCATTCGTTTGGCACAACAATTCAAACTTGATAAATCCATTTCCGCTTACGCCAATCGCGGAACAAGCGGCATTGACGGTTCTACTTCTACTGCGGCTGGTTCTGCATCTTTAAACTCCGGCATTACCACATTAATCAGCGGCGATTTAAGTTTCCTATACGACAGCAATGCCTTGTGGAATAACTACCTCTCCCCTCGCCTGAAAATGGTCGTCATCAATAACGGCGGCGGCGGCATTTTCCGCGAATTAGAAACTTCCAAACTTCCGGAAATGAGTACCTATTTTGAAACACCGCACCGGATTGATTTTGAAAAATTGGCAGCGTTGTATGAATTGAAATTCCTTCGGGCAACGGATGAGGCGACATTAAAGAATGTGATAAAAGTGATGTATACGGAAAATGAAGTGCCGGTGTTGTTGGAAATAATAGTATAATTTTTCAGACAGTCTCCTTGTCTTTTTGTCTTATTTCTTTTTCCCTACGGTTTGAGTTAAAGCCGGGATTTGAGTGTCTTTTAATTTCAATGCTTTGCTTACTGCCTCAGGATCAAAAAAACCTCTGACGACTGTTCCCAAATCGGCAGATGCGCAATATAAGTAAATATTTTGTGAGATAAATCCCGCATTTACCGGAGAATAATCGTCTTTGTTTTTAGCTACAAATACGATATTAACGGGAGCATCTCCAACAAAATCTTGTTTTCCCATCTCTTTTCTTACATCTTCTTTATTTACCTGTATCAGTTTGTTGGTACGGGCATCATATAAGTAAGCACCCGATTTCATCACAACATAGAGTTCCAACTCCTGTTTGTTCATTGCCGAAGGAGCTGTGCGTTTGTCGGAACGGTTGTAGCCCCACGCCGCCCAAAGCAGGTTAGATAAGGTTTGGTTGTCAATTTCATCGGAGCTAAATTCCCGGTGCGTTGAACGTTTGCTTAACGCTTCCATCAGAGGCATTCCGCCGGTTTTTTCAGGTTCAGGTAATGAAATGTCTTGTGCTGAAACATTGACCAGCATAAATAATCCTAAAATAGTAATGACTTGTTTTTTCATATCGTAATTTTTAAAATTTACCTCCCAAAATCCGTTCCTCTCATTCTATTAGTACACGATAAATCCCCTCAACATCCATCCCCAATATCCGATAAAGCTCTTCGGGCGTGCCGTGTTCTATAAATTCATCGGGAATACCGATACGTTTTATTTGAATATTATTGTAACCGTTATCAGCAAAAAATTCAAGAACAGCCGAACCGAAACCGCCTTTTTTAGCTCCATCTTCAACTGTAATTACTTTTTTAAACGACTTTCCGATTTGGTGTAATAATTTTTCGTCCAACGGTTTTAGAAAACGCATATCATAGTGAGCAATGGAAAATCCTTTTTCTTCTGCTTTTCGGATTGCCTCAGCGGCAACATTTCCGATTGGACCGAACGAGAGAACAGCAACGTCCCTACCCTCTTTCAAACACACGCCCTTGCCGATAGGAATTTCCTCCATCGACTTGCGCCAATCAACAAGTACACCCTTGCCTCGCGGATAACGAATTACAAACGAACCCTTTCCTTGCAATTGAGCGGTGTACATCATATTACGCAATTCCACCTCATTGAGCGGAGATGCGATGGTCAGATTCGGGACGCAACGAAAAGCAGCTAAATCAAAAGCTCCGTGGTGCGTTGCACCATCCGCGCCAACCAATCCGGCGCGGTCGAGACACATCACCATATTTAAGTTTTGCAAAGCAACATCGTGTATCACATTGTCATAAGCCCGCTGCATAAACGAAGAGTAAATATTGCAAAAAGGCAACATTCCTTGTTTTGCCAAACCTGCCGAAAAAGTGACGGCGTGCCCCTCGGCAATGCCCACATCAAAAGCGCGGTCGGGCATCTCTTCCATCAAAAACGACATTGAGCAGCCGGTCGGCATAGCGGGTGTAACGCCTATGATTTTTTCGTTTTCGCGCGCCAATTCCACAAGCGTATGCCCAAACACATCTTGAAACAATGGAGGCGTATTTTCCTGATTCACAGAGGTAATTCGTTCGCCCGTCTCTTTATCGAATAGACCCGGAGCATGCCATTCGGTAGCCGATTCTTCGGCAGGTTTGAACCCTTTTCCCTTTTTTGTTTTGATATGCACCACTTTCGGTCCGCGAAAATCTTTGATGTCACGCAACACTCTTACTAACATTCGCACATCGTGCCCGTCCACCGGACCGAAATAACGAATGTTTAACCCCTCAAAAATGTTGTGCTGTCTGGTCAATGCTGCTTTCAGCGAGTTATTGATTCGTATCAAATTCCCCTTTTGCGACTCTTTCGTGATACCTATTTTCAACGACCATTGATACAGCCGATTTCTCACACGGTTGTAGGTCTGCGAAGTGGTTAGTTTGACCAGATATTCGCTAAATCCGCCCACCACGGGGTCAATCGCCATGTGGTTGTCGTTTAGCACAATAATCAGGTTGTTTTTGCAAAAAGCGGCATTATTTAACCCTTCGAAAGCCAAGCCGCCGGTCATTGCGCCATCACCTATTACGGCTACGGTTTGCTGATGTTCCTTGCCTCCCATTCGCTGTGCGACGGATATACCCAAAGCAGCAGAAATGGAATTAGATGCGTGTCCGGCAACAAAGGAATCATACTCGCTTTCAATCGGATTGGGAAATCCACTGATGCCCTTTAATTTACGGTTGGTATGGAAAACGTCCTTTCGTCCGGTCAATATTTTGTGCCCGTAAGCCTGATGACCAACGTCCCAAACAATCCGGTCTTCGGGTGTATCAAAGACATAGTGCAGGGCGACCGTCAGTTCAACGACCCCCAAACTTGATGCAAAATGCCCCGGATTGTAAGATAACTCATGAATAATAAATTGCCTCAACTCATCACAAACCTGAGGCAATTGTTCTAACTTCAATTTTTTTAAATCCGAAGGATATTTTATATTCGACAATAATGTATTAGCCTTGCTTTCCATTACTTTTTCTACTTCCCATAAATTAATTTACAAAGGTAATGAAAATACAACTTAATTACAATTCTTTTTAAATTTTACTGTTATCAAAGCATTTCCCTTCTCTCACTCCAATTCATAAAAACTCCTCCAAACTAACCTTACAAGGGGAGATCCACCGTCGAAATCAACCAACAAAAAAAGGACATCTTTGCAGACATCCTTATTTATTTTTAAGTTCTCAACTTATTATTCTTCCCCTTCAAAATTAAAAGAAGGAGCAGCTTGTTGCATCTCTTCGTACTGACCTTTCAACTCGGAATCTCTCACGATCTCATTCTTTGGAAGGAATGCAGCGGAAAGAACGCTCAATACAATTACAACGGCAACTAATGACCAAGTTGCTTTTTCGATGAAATCGGTTGTTTTCCGAACACCCATAATCTGATTTTGGGCGGCAAAACCGGAAGCAAGTCCGCCTCCTTTAGAATTTTGAACTAAAACTACGCCTACTAAAAGGATGGAGGCAATCAAAATGACGGTGGTTATTACTGCGTACATTATCTTTTGAATTATGATTTCTACAAATTTTTTATTAATTTCTCCAAAAATCTAATCTGGTCTGCAAAGTAAACACTTTTTTCCGGATATTTCAAACTTAATCGCTTAAATATTCTTATCGCTTTCTCAAATTTATGCTGTTTGATGTAAATTTTGGCAAGCGTTTCGGTAAAAAACTCTTCATTCTCCACTTTTGGCACATCCTGAACGATGACTTGCTCCTGCAACGTTGAAGGCTCTTTGATCGAAATGGAAATATCCGATGTTTCGCTTGCCTGTATAAAATCATCAATCAAATCTTGACGTTTCAACCGTTTTGCAGGTTTATTTACATTCAACGGCTCTTCTTTTACTTCCACCGTTTCGAGAATCGTCTGAATATCCAACACCGGAGCAACAGAGAATAACCCTTCGCTTACCCGTTCCAAAGATGCCGCAACGACCTCCAAGTTGTTCTCTTTCTTAGGCAAAGTTACCTCTTGTTTTTCAGTTTTGACTTCCACCGGCGGTTTTGAGTTAATCAACCGGTATAGATTATGCCGATCGTAGGCATAAACGGAAGTTATCCGCAACTCATTTTCGTATTTTATATCTTGTATATTGTACAGTCCCTTTAAATAGAGCAGTCGGAATGTTTGGGAATATGGATACTCCGCCACATAACTCTGCAAGTCGGAAAGATGATCCTTCCCAATCCCGCACGGACACTTCACAATATGCAAAAATTCGGATTGAGTCATTTTTTACCAATTTGCCACCGAACGATTGAAAATCATACTGATGAGGTCGTCTATGATGAGTTTATTCATCTCATCCTCCACTTGATTAATTGCCTGAGGGAATACTTGAAATGCAGAAAACCGCTCTTCAAAACTTTCGGACGGATTCACAGTATTGGTAAAGCGGACGTTTACCGTGATTTGCAGCCTCGTCTCCTGCGACTGTCCGGCAGCACTGACCGCCATTGGTGTGAAATCATAACCGACAATCTCACCCTCTATCTGTAAATCGCCATTACGGGGAACAAATACCAAGCGAGTTTTTTTAGAAAATTGATCCTTCAACGCTTCGCTGAAATTAGTCGCCAACGGTGGATAGACATGTAAAGCATGATTCGGAAAATCCGTCACCGTAATCGTTTTGATTTTGGTATAATCAATCGTTGAGCCGTTGAACTTGTAGGAGACAAGGCACGATGACAGTCCGAAAAATATGCTTAAAAACGAAATCCAAATTACTTTTTTCACGCTTGATATTGATGTTTTTTAATCATTAATCACTCCAGCCCATACTCCCTTATCTTCCGGTAAAGCGTCCGTTCGGATATTCCCAAATCTTGAGCGGCATATTTTCTCTTGTTTTGATTACGCACTAACGCTTTTTTTATCATCTCTTTCTCGACATCTTCCAACGAAAAGCTCTCTTCGATGTACTCTTCCGTATCTTGAATATCGTTTCGCTTTATTTTATTGATGGAAGAAGCTGACGTAGGAGCTGTTGATTGAATGATAGAAGATGAATCCTCGGCTGATGAATAGTCCATACACGACACACCGGATACATTCCGGTTTTCTTTGCTGATAATGTCGTGAACCAACTTTTTCAAATCGTTCATATCCTTTTTCATATCAAACAGCACTTGATATAAAATTTCCCGCTCGCTACTAAATGAACGGTCTTTGGAAGTATTGTCGTTCAGCATCACCGGCAAATATCCGGTCGACGTAACCGAGGGCAAATAACCGAGTAGTTTTTCTTTATTAATCTCCCGATTTTGCTCCAAAACAGAAATTTGCTCGGTAATATTTTTTAATTGACGCACATTTCCTTGCCACGGATAATTGACCAATACCTGCACCGCATCCTCAGTCAAGCGAATAGCCGGCATACGGTATTTCTCGGCAAAGTCAACGGCAAATTTGCGAAACAAAAGCGCCACATCATTTCCCCTCTCGCGCAATGGCGGGATATGAATCGGCACAGAATTTAACCGGTAAAACAGATCTTCGCGAAAACGTCCTTCCGCAATCGCTTTTGTCATATCCATATTGGTAGCGGCAACCACACGCACATTCGTCTTTTGCACTTTGGAAGAACCGACCTTGATAAACTCGCCGGCTTCCAACACGCGAAGCAAACGTACTTGTGTGGTTAGAGGCAACTCTCCCACTTCGTCCAAAAAAATAGTTCCGCCGTTGGCTACTTCAAAATAACCTTTACGGTCGGAGACAGCCCCCGTAAAAGAACCCTTTTCGTGTCCGAACAACTCGGAATCGATCGTCCCTTCGGGAATCGCCCCACAGTTAACAGCAATGTATTGACCATGCTTCCGTTGACTGTAAAAATGGATTATCTGCGGAAAATTCTCCTTCCCTACCCCGCTTTCTCCCGTTATCAAGACAGCAAGGTCAGTCGGCGCCACCTGAACCGCTACATCAATAGCGCGGTTCAGAGCCGGATCCGTTCCTATAATCCCAAATCGTTGTTTTACTTGTTGCAATTCTGCGTTAGTCATAAAACATTATATTTTAGCACGAAGGCACAAAAAAACGCGAAGGCACGAATTCCTTGCGTCTCCTTTCGATCTCGTGCTTTTTCGTGCCTTCGCGCTTTTTTATTCAACTACTCCGCTCATCTCAACTTCCTGTTTTTTCAGCGGATTTTTAGTAATTTCCGAATAAGTCTTTCTGTTATTGAAAATGTCACACGCCAAATAGAGCGCATTCCGGAAAGATTCCTCCGATGCCTCTCCTATTCCGGCTTTGTCGTAAGCCGTACCGTGTGCCGGAGATGTGCGGATCACCGGCAGACCAGCAGTATAATTTACGCCGCTCTCCATAGAAATAGCCTTGAACGGAACCAATCCTTGGTCGTGATACATCGCGAGCACGGCATCGAAATGAGTAAAACTTCCCGCGCCGAAAAAACCATCGGCAGGGTAAGGTCCGAAACACAGGACTCCCTTATCGTTTGCTTTTCGTATGGCAGGTATAATGATTTCCTGTTCTTCGGTTCCAAGCACGCCATCATCTCCGGCATGCGGATTCAATCCCAAAACAGCTATGCGCGGTCTTACCACTCCAAAATCCCGTATCAAAGAAAGATTCAACTCTTTCAATTTTGAAAGGATACGCTCTTCCGTAACGTTTGATGCAACATCTTTCAGCGGAAGATGACCGGTAGCAACCGCCACTTTCAGTATATCATTCACCATCAACATCAATCCTTTTTTCCCATTACCAAATTTCTGTTCCAAGTATTCGGTGTGTCCGGGAAATTTAAATTTATCAGATTGTATGTTTTTCTTATTAATCGGTGCTGTAACCAACACGTCGATTAGTCCCTCTTTCAAATCCGCCGTAGCGCGTTCCAACGCAAGAAGCGCGGCAGCGCCTGCCTCTTCGGTCGATTTAGAAAGTTCTACCTTTATTTCGTCATCCGTGCAGTTAATGATGTTAGAGCGTCTCGGATTGACTTCCGAAACGCTATTAACTACATTCAGACTAAAATTCTCGATATTTAACGCTTTTCTGTGATAAGCGGCAACTTTGGAAGAACCATACACCACGGGAATACAAAAATCATTGATACGAGGGTCGCTCAATGTCTTGATGATCACCTCGTATCCGATTCCATTAATATCTCCTTGTGTTATTCCTACCTTTATTTTATAATCCTCCATAAAATTTGTTTACTTTTTATTTCCGGGCAGCACCACTATTATCGCGTCCGATGACTTTGATTACTTCTATTGTTTCTGCGTTCGGATCGTATGCACCTTTTGGCACTTTCAATGTATATTCGTATCCCATTTCAAATCTAAAATTGTCGCTGAATTTTCCGCAGTATGTTGTCCACGCATCCGAGTTTGCGTCTTTGCGGCTCATACCTTTTCTGATTTGGAAACATCTTTTTCCGGTTTCCGAATCTACAACGTATGTTGATGCAACCTTCATAAATTCAACATTCTCTTCTACCGGAGCTACTTTTGGTGCCGGTTTTTTAGCTTGTTGAGCTGACACACTGAACAATGCGAAAAGCGCAAATAGTGTAATTAATGCTAAAGTTTTCATAAGCGTTATTTTTTTACTTTGTTAAATATTTATAAGTTTCCTTTTATTTATTATAATATAAGACATTTTTTAATTCCAAAGGTTTAATCCTAAAATAAAAAAATTACGCCTCGCCCGAATTTCCAAAATTCATCGGTATCGGCGAAGTAAATTGATTATCCGATTTTCTGATTTGCCCGAACTGCCGTTCATATCTCGCAATATTATCTTGCAGGGCAAAAAATAATTTTTTAGCGTGTTCCGGTGTCAGAATCACGCGCGATTTCACTTTCGCCTTGGGAGTATTGGGCATAATGCGGACAAAATCAACTACAAATTCGGAAGGAGAATGAGAAATGATAGCTAAATTGGAATAAATTCCCTCTGCCACCTCTTCGCTTAACTCTATATTTATCTGATTTTCACTATTAATGTTTTCCATTACTTTTTCATTTGTTATTTTTCGCTAAATTAATAGATTTATTTGTATAAAAAAAGGGGAAAAGATATTTTTTTTATAATAATAACGCATACAATATAGACTTCATAGTTCCTTAATAATTAATATTGATTACATTATTATTATTTTGTCTGCATATCAGAGAGTCAATTTCGATATGTCTTTCACCTCCTTTCAATCGTTTTTCCCACAAAATTTTTGTATATACATCCGCGGCAACTTCATATTGCCTTGTTACTTCTGCAGATGTGGAATTTGAATTTGATATAATATAAGAAGTAGCTGGGTTATTGTCAAATGACAAAAACACAAGAAGTAATTCTAAATCGTCTGTTTGTGTTCTTTTATAATTTATTGTTAATATTGCTTTTTTATAAAATCTAAAATTAATGTTTTGTATCGCCTCCTTGTCATAAGAGGAAAAATCTATCCACATATATTCTTCATTACCACTCCACCACATCTCTGTAAAGTAGTTTTTAATCTGTGGAATACGTACACGTAGCCAATTGTTTAAAAACAACGTGGTGTCAATTGCTACATTAAAATTGAAGGCGCCATTTTTATCAGTTTTTCCTGAAATAACTTTTTTGTCAAATGAAATCAACCCCATGTCTTTTGGAAAAAAGAATACTTCAACAGGTATATTATCTAATTTTTCTCCTGTCGGTTTTACATACAATGAACCCTTAATATTTACATTTATGCAATTATCAGAATTGCAAACCGGTAAATCATTTTTCGCACAAGCCGTAAAAAAACATACCATACTAATTAAAAGAATTAACTGCCTAATCAAATTTCCCATTTCTTTTTAATTTTTAATGATTTTTGTTTTTTGGATCTTTCCGTTTAATAAAAAACGCTCATCAGCATCCATTTTCTCGGATTGATGAGCGTTTTCAAAAGATGGCGGTTACTTACTCTCCCACAATTTTGCAGTACCATCAGCGTAAGCAGGCTTAACTTCTCTGTTCGGAATGGGAAGAGGTGGAACCCTGCTGCTATAACCACCTGAAAATTTTTAATGAAGAATGATGAATTATGAATGAAGAATTTCTTTTGAACACGCTTGTCGCAATTCTTCATTCTTCATTTTTCACTCTTAATTTAATTAAGACAGGTTGTTAGTAACAAGAAAAATATAACTACGCTTTGTTGTTGCCTCCTCTCTTTTCTTTCTCCTCCCCCCTGAGGGGGAGGTTGGGAGGGGGCTAAGAAAAAGTCTCTCGGGCAATTAGTATTGCTCGGCTTTGATGTTGCCATCTTTACACCTGCAACCTATCAACGTTGTCATCTTCAACGACCCTTAAGGGATATCTAATCTTGTGGTTGGCTTCGTGCTTAGATGCTTTCAGCACTTATCCTTGCCCGGCTTAGCTACCCGGCGGTGCTCCTGGCGGAACAACCGGTAAACCAGCGGCCAGTCCAACACGGTCCTCTCGTACTAGTGTCAGATCCACGCAAATATCCTACGCCCACAACAGATAGGGACCGAACTGTCTCACGACGTTCTGAACCCAGCTCGCGTGCCACTTTAATCGGCGAACAGCCGAACCCTTGGGACCTTCTCCAGCCCCAGGATGTGACGAGCCGA
>Ga0209737_10001584_pt1 | contig 16232 bp, 17 predicted proteins | sample TergutCu122P3_FD_187284 | JGI IMG/M metagenome (GOLD analysis project Ga0209737, IMG submission 187284) | Cubitermes ugandensis P3 segment gut microbial communities from Kakamega Forest, Kenya - Cu122 P3 (SPAdes) (version 2) | ecosystem: Host-associated > Arthropoda: Insects > Digestive system...
ATTACTCGAACATTTTCCACCATAATCCATGGCGCAATCAAACCACCCACTTGACGCTCATTATCACCGATAATTTGGATGTTTTTTAATATTTCGAAAATGTTGCCTGCAAGCATTACATCTCGTGAAGCAGAAACTATCTCACCGTTTTGTATTTTCCATACAGGTGTTGCCACAACAGAGAAGTCTCCACTCACTGGATTGCTACTGTGGGCACCTTGCAGATAATAAATCAGCAGACCATCATCAACCTGTTGTATCATATCATCAGCTGAGGAGGTGCCAGGCATTAGGTGCATGTTTGTTAGGCCAATGTTTGGAGTGGATAAATATCCAGCTCGAGAAGCATTACCTGTGCTTTCTTTGCCTTCTTTTTTTGCAGCATAATTATCATAGAGAAAGTTTTTGAGAACCCCTTTTTCAATTAGCAGGGTTTTCTGGTGTGGCACACCTTCACCGTCAAATAACCAAGTTCTCATTCCACCGGGATATAGACCATCATCGTAGAGAGTAAGGTTTTCTGAAACTACTGTTTCACCGATTTTACCCTTAAACGGAGACTGTCCTCGTTGCACACTATCAGCTTTTACAGCGTTAAATAAGGTGTGACTTAGTAACCCTTGCAGAGCAAACTGTGTTAAAATTAAAGTAGTAGGTTTAGTTTTGACAGGTTTTGTTTTTAGAGCTGAAACAGAGAGCTTTGCAGCTTCTCTTCCAACCCACGCAGGATCAATGTTATAATTTCTGGCAGCATTAAACTCAAAACATACAGGGGTTACTTTATTGCCGCTTTTTGCTAAAGTTGCCAAACTGCATTCTATAATAGTTCCCTTATCAAACCCACAGATACCATTAGAGTTAACAATAGCATTAGCACCATAAGCAGTTCCCACACCACCCTCAGCTGCAAGAATACTCTTATCAATTTGAACAGCAGAATTAATCATGGCCTGAGAGAGGTTTACTAATTCTTCAGAGCCAAAATCCAAAATTTTACCATCAAAAGTGCCATCTAAAACAGAAACAGCGGATCGTTTATGTGCAAACCCTTGCCATTCAACATCAGGTTTACTAGCTTTAGCGGCACTTAACGCCCGAGTCACTATATCGTCAAAAGCGTTTGGATCATTGACAATGTTTGTATAAGCAAAGCCTACAGACTTATCAACAACAACTCGAATCCCAACACCACGGTCAATAATTTGGTTAGTCTTATTTACCTGCCCAAGCTCGATACCAACATTAACAACTTGTTCGTCACAAACATAAGCCTCTGCTTCAGAGGCACCCTTGGCAAGGGCTATTTGAACAGTTTTTTCAGCTATAGTTAGCATTTCATTTTTTTCAAGCACTGCCACCAACAACTACCTCACTTAATCTAATGTGTGGTCCACCGTCACCGATAAAAGCCGTTTGCCCTTTTCCACACCTGCCGGAATCTATGACTAAGTCTTTACCAACGGCATCCACGTTTAACAAAGTTTCAAGGGTATTACCACTTATCGAAGCATCCCTCACAGGAGCACCGATTTCGCCGTTGATTATTTCATAACCTTCCTGTATACCCACTTGGAAAGTTCCATCAATATTTGCCTGCCCGCCTCTAAAACTTTTAAAGAAATATCCAGATTTAACGTCTTCTAAAAGCTCTTCAAAGGCATAATCTCGGGATGCCATGTACGTGTTACGCATACGTATTATGGGTTCTACACGAAAGTCTTCAGCTCGGGCATTGCCAGTTGGTTGGACATTAAATTTATAGGCTGTTTCACGATTATGCATAAGACCCATCACAACACCATCTTTTATTAACAAGGTCTTTTGCGCTGGAACCCCTTCATCATCATATTTAAAAGAACCAAACGCGCCAGGAACTGTACCGTCATCATAAAAAGTCACCAAGTCAGAACCAATTTTTTTACCTAACACGTTAAACAAAACACCTCCAGATAAAGCTAAATCTGCCTCCGCTAAATGTCCAAAAGCCTCATGAACAAACACCCCAACCACATTTGGACCTAACACTACAGGAGCTCTACCCCCTTTAAGCGCTTTAGCAGATAGCTGAGCTACGGCACGTTTTGCAACAGTTTTACCAATCTCCTGAGGAGGTTGAGTATCAAAGAGTTCATAGCCCAAGGTAGAGCCAACTTCTTCACGACTAAAAGTGAAAACGCCACAATCTTCAGCAGACGCAGCAATTCTTGACCAAACAAACAGTCTATCCTGCTCAATATCTGTACCCTCGCTGTTAACAAAAAAACTAGAACCCGTCAAATCTAAATAATCCACTGTACAACTTTTAATTCGTTTATCATACTGCTGGATGGTCTTATTTATCTGAGAGATGTGTTTAATTTTATCTGCCATTGATATGTCAGCGGGGTTCTTTTTTGATTTAATCTCAATGTGGTCAGTTACAGTTTTTGCTGCAGCAAGTTTAATCGGATTCTTGAGCTGTTGGCTTGCAGTTTTAGCCATTATACACGCGTTTGAAATTGCCGTTAACAAAATATCATCTTCAAACGAGCCAACTGATGCAAACCCCCAGGCACCGTTAACAAGTACGCGTAGAGCAACACCACTTTCTATACCCTGTTTAGCAGCTTCCACACGTTCTTCTTTAAGAGTGAAGAGGGTTTTATAGAGTTTTTGTGCCCTAGCCTCCGCATAGCAGGCACCATATTTTTGCGTAGCGACCTCAAGGACTTTTGAAAGAACATACTGCAAGGATAATCAACCTTTGTAAGAAACAAGTTGCTATTGAATTCATATCAATAAAAAGTTTTGTTCTCAAAAAGAAAAAGAAAACAAGCCTACTATACGCCACAGTTATACAGTCAATATCGAAGTATTAGATTCTCGTGTAAAGCTAAAAGCACCGTTTAAATTAAATATCAAACAAGTGGGTCCAAAAACTTGACTAAATAAAGGCTTGCCCAAGATGTCAGGTTTACCAGAAATCAGACATATTTAGTTGTTGGACGTGTTTCGCAGTAGGCTTAACCTTGCCATTAGACGGAGTTGGTGTATCTAAAGTGAGTTGTCCATAGACACCGTCATATCCTGGAGTGACTTTAAGTGTGCCTTCACGAACTTTAATAATAGTCTCGGCCAGTAATGTATCAACTACAGATGCTAACGCTTCTTGTGTAGCGTCGATAAGTACAGAGTATTCATCACCAAACTTGTCAATCAATAAGTGGTATTTGCTCCAAACTGTTTGAGTTGAGGGGGAATCAACGCCAAGTACGGTAGAGATTATTTCTGATAAGGGTAACAGATGCATAAACGCGGGGGCATTTTCACGTTTAAAATCTGCAGGTCGGTCGGCTAATTCTTCAACCCGTTGTTCAACACCTTTAGTTAAGCGTCTTCGGCACACTGGACATATGTTTGCAAATTTTAGTGCTTCAGAGGGAGAATATGAAACCTTGCAGTTACGATGACCGGTCCAATGATATTTGCCATATGCGGGATCAGTTTCGATGGTGAATTTTAACCGTGCAGGGTCATTGGTTTTTATGGCGTCTATAATTTGATTGTAAGTGAATTGGGTTAATTCAAACACGTTAGCTTCTCGACCGATACGCCAAGGCCAAAAACTGTGACAATCACTGTTAGAGAGCAGTGTAAAGCGGTCAAGATTACTTAAGCGCCAATTCATTGCAGGATCAGAAGAAAGCCCCGTTTCAAGAGCATAAATATGTTTAGTCATGTCTTGATAGCAGTCATCTATGTGGTCAAATCCGCTAAATGCTCCAAATAGGCTAAACCAAGGTGTCCATGCATGAGCGGGAAAAACCATGTTCCAATTTGAAATCGCCATCACCTCTTCAACTAACTGTGGCGCAGTCATGTTTAAAATAGGACGCCCATCAGAAGCTAAATCACCAAACTGTGCCAGTCGTTCATTAACTTGTTCAACCACCTCAAAACTTGGTGATAGCAGGACGTGATGGATCTTTTTTGAACTCCCTTTGTAATCAAAAATCGTGCAAACCTCAGTTGTTAGCATAAAACGTGTTTGGGAGTTAGGATTGTCTGCAAGTTTAAACAAGCCAGCATCAGCATCGGGAATGAGAGTTTGTTTTATTTCGTTTAACCAACTGGGCTGGGTAAAGTCACCTGTGCCGATTAAGTTTAATCCTTTGATTTTTGAGTACCGCGCGATTTCAGGCAAGTTCATTTGACTACTCGTTGCCCGACTATAACGACCATGAATATGCAGATCCGCAATTACACGCATTGATTAAACATCCTGTTTTGAACGCTTGATAAACCCATTAGAGGTTAATAGAGTGAGCGGTAAAAAAGAGTTACTAGCAGTAAACACTTTGTTTAACTGGAAAAGGTTATTTGGTGAATTTCTTTTTTAATTCGCCAAGTGACAGCGTACTTTTGATTAAACGTTCAAGTATATCATAATCAGAGTGTTGTACAGTTATTTCTTTGAATTTTATGTGATTATTATCTTGTGCGTCGGTTACGAATTTTTCGAGTTCTTCATCAAAAATGCCCTTAGTTAAGATCATTTTGCCATTAAGTAGTCTTAAGTCACAGTTAAGACAGTATTCGAAATCGAACTCCATTTTTCGTCCTTTAGAGTTGCCTTCGCCAAAATAGGTTAAATCATCTAATTTGTTGAATAGAACATCATCAAATTCTATAAAGGCAATTCGTGTTTTCTTAATAACATGTTTATGGCTCAAATCAATGGCACCTATTTAGAAATAAAAAGAAAGAAATAACAGTAGTAGCTAAAGAGGAAAGAAGTAATTGGGGGTAGCTACTGTTGTTCACACGTATCTTTTACTCCGTTAAACGGTTTTATTTCCACATTCGGGACAGAATTTGCTGTTAGCAGGGATGGCTTTGTTACATTTAGAGCAAGATATTGTTCCTTCAGAGGGGGGTGTGAGGTTTGTTCCACATGTGGAGCAGAATTTGTTTGTTGCAGGCACTTTTTCGCTGCATTTAGGACAGATGACAAGAGTGGTTACAGGAGCCGCTACTGGGGGTTGTGCTTGTTGGTTCATTATCTGAGGAATAAGCACCATACCTGCACCTAATGCGCCAGAACCACCACCTTTGCCTAGGGACTCGGCTGTGCTTTTCATGGTTTCCATGCGCAATACTTCACTAGGTGAGGTTTGTCCAGTTTTGAGCCAGAAGAGACGTTCACGATATTCAGGAGTTGTGTCTATGCCTTCGAATCTTAGGTCAGTTAATTCTATACCTACACGTTTAAAGTAGTCAATAAGATGGTTTTTAACAATGATACTTGTTTCATCTAAACGGGTGAAAACAGTAATCAAATCATAGTGGCTAAGTTCATCAATGATTTTTTCGTTTAAGTAGCCGCGTAGGAAATTGTTAACTTGCTCAGTGGTATAAGCATTTTGTCCGCCTATAACTTCATTAACAAACAATGTAGCATCGTTGATTTTAAACCAGAATTGTCCATAAGTCTGCAGAGGTGCTAATTCAGTAGTTTGAGCTTTGGTTCCCCATTTTCCAACGAATACTTTGGTGCTTATGAAAATAACAGATGCTTTGAAGGGTTTATTTCCGCCAAACCCTGCAAGTCGTGTTAACAATCCAGTAAGCAGAGGCAGATTTAAGGTAGTTAAAGTATGTCTTCCAGGACCAAACACATCATAGGCTTTACCGTCACGGAAGAACATAGCCATTTGAAATTCTTGAACAACTAATTGTGAACCCCAAGTGATCTCCTCAGTGGGGCATCGCCAAACTATCGCGTCTGGACCAGTGTTTATCCATTCTATTACTTGTGGCATTATAGTGTCACTCCCATTATAGCTTCTTTACGTTTATCAAATACACCCTCAAGTGCTTCAAGTTTGTCTGTTACAGTTTGAATTTTATCTTTAAGGTCACTGTAATCACCGGCTACCAATTGAGCCTTAAAAGCATCAGCAGCATCAGCTAAGGCGTCCACGTAGCCGATTAATTGATTATCAAAGTTTATCATGTTATCAAGATTTTCTTCTTTAACTCTGACTATATCAAAGAAACCACTGTAACCATATGAAGCATGATTTACTTTTTCTGTTACACGATCAATTTTTGTTGTTAATCTATCCATGTCGGATAAAACATCTAAGTAACGGCGGTCTGTAATTTTTTGAAATATACCACGAACATTGTCTTTTACACGAGACAGTTTTGAGACTAAATGATTACGTATCAGTTTGTCTGATTCTCGTCGTAATTCTTTTTCACGATATCCTTTAAAGCCAGGCAGGGCTGCTACAATGCGTTCAGAGAGTCGCATTTGGCTTTTTGCTTGGGCATATATATCTTTATTTTCGCTCATTTTTAAATTCCGACCTGTTACTTCCGATATAGGAAAAAGGTTACTTAAAAGGTTTATTAAACAATCAGAATTTCATGGAAGGGATATCACCTTTCAACGCGTTACCAGTTGAACCATCAATAATCAATTGATACATATTTCCCTTGTACTGGTATTTGATAAACCATGCAGGTGCATGTAAGTACAGCATTTGTTTAAGCTCCAAAGCAGTAGAGAGCTCTATAACGCGATCAATGTCTTGTTGAAGCAGAAAGCGATGATGATTTTCAATCTGTTGTTTAGCCAGCTCTAAAGCTTCATCTTTACCTATTTCGCTGTTTAATACTTTAGCAGAGGCTTGAATTTTTCGAAAATCGAAGGGAATTTTACCAGCTAGGGGCACAACATATTCTCGTGTAGGAAAAACAGCAACTTTTCTTGCCAGAACAAGCCAGTTGTACTCTTTTTCAATTTGCCCATCTTTTACAACAGGGGGAGAAATGCGCTCAAAAATACCTTTATACACAGTTTTTGCAACCGTAGATACAACCCAAAACGGCAGATAAATAAGTTCATTTTCAACTATCTTTGACTTTTTAGCTAAATCGCCAGGTTTCATAAAACCGCTATTCATCCATACTCGAACACAGTTTTCCATGCGAGCGGTATCATAATTATTTAGAACCAAAGAGTGTTCAAAATTGAAGGCTTGACCTGTTTGAATAACTGTGGTAAAACCGCAATATTTGCAAGTAGCAATTATTTCGCCAGGTTTAAATTCAACTGGAGCACCACAATGAGAACACCGAATTTCTTTAGCCACTACAGACATCTTGTCAAACCTTCAATAGTTTTTCACGTTTTAAAATTTCTCTTGCCACCATAACCCCTGAAGCAGAGGCTTGAATTAACCCTCGAGTCACACCTGCACCATCACCTATTGTAAACATATTTTTAATCTTAGATTCCAGAGAATTATTTAGTTGCAAATGATTGCTGTAAAATTTAACTTCAACACCATAGAGCAGAGTATCTCTTGAGTGAACACCGGGAGCAATCAGGTCAATAGCTTGCAGAATTTCACGAATACCGGATAGATAACGGTATGGCAAAACAAAGCTTAAGTCGCCAGGTGTAGCATTTTTGAGTGTTGGTTGAACTACGCTACGGGCTAAACGTTCAGGAGTACTGCGTCTGCCAGCAGTTAAATCGCCTAAGCGTTGTACCATAACTCCACCGCTAAGAAGATTTGATAGACGGGCAATGTATTTGCCGTAGGCAATGGGTTCTTTAAATGGTTCAGTAAATTGTGTGCTAACTAAAATGGCAAAGTTTGTATTGTTAGTTTTACTCTCAGCCTGACTGCCACCATTTACTGTTAAAACCCCATCATAAGATTCAGTTGTCACTTCACCATACGGTGAAACACAAAAAGTACGAACTTGATCGTCAAACTGCTTTGAGTAATAAATTAGTTTGGGCTCATAGAGAACTTTGGTTAATTTCTCCATGGCTGAAGCTAAAACTTCAACACGTACACCTATATCAACGGGGTTGCTTACAGTTTTTAAACCGCGATTTTGAGCCTCAGTCTGAAGCCATTCCGCCCCGCCTCTCCCCGGAGCAATAATTACATATTGAGAATAATATTTTTCACCGTTTGTTGTCTCTACACCTTGTATTGCATTATTTTCAATGATTAAGCCTTTGACATCAGTTTTTGGTTTGAAAGTAATTTTAGGTTCTAAGGCCTTAAACATGCGTTTCAAAACTTCAAGGCATTTATCAGTACCCATGTGACGAACAACTTGTTTTACAAGCTTTAACCCGGCAAGAGCGGCATCCTTTTCTATTTTGTTTACTTCCTCATTTTCTGTGCCATAAACAGTTTCACTAGCACCAAACTTGAGGTAAATTTCATCACAGTATTGCACAAGGTCAGCTAACTCTTTATTTGAAACATATTGATTTAGCCAGCCGCCGACTTCTGTTGATAAGGTAAGTTTACCATCACTATAAGCACCTGCTCCGCCCCATCCTGAAAGAATGGCACAGGGTTCACAATGCACACAATCAAACCCTCTTTTTGAAGGACACTTACGTTTATCAATTTCTTGCCCCCTATCCAAAACAAGAACTTGCAGGCTTGTTTTTTCTGTTAATTCTAAAGCTGAAAATATACCTGCGGGGCCTGCGCCAACGATTATTACATCATATTTCAAGAGTACCGCTCCGTGGAAATCTAAAAATAAATACAATCAGTCGCATATATTTGTTAGCAAAAAACAAACCACAAAACACGGTTAACCAATAGAAAAAACAGGCAGAGTCGCATACCAATAACCATCTACCATAGTTGCAATACTTAATAAAACTAAATCATAAGCCAAAAATAACAACAAACGTACATCAAAGGCAATATGATGACAGAAAAATTAAAATTAAAAAACGTCATTTATTATATAGTGAAACCTTATGAAATGTCCCAGATGCGAAAACATAGATAATGTCGGCGCAGTTTTTTGTTCCAGATGTGGAACTAAAATTACAGATACAACACCATTTCTTGTAGTAACAACTCCAATAATTGCTGGCTACAAAATTAAAAAAGTTCTAGGGGTCGTAACAGGGTTTACCCTCCGCACCAGAGGTATTCTAGGCCAATTTATGGGAGGAATAGAATCTATGGTTGGAGGCGAAGTTACAGCTTACTCCTCAGAGATAGAAAAAGCCCGTTGGGAAGCCATAGACCGCATTAAAGCACGAGCTACAGCCTTAGGCGCAAACGCCATTATCGGATTAGACGTAGAAACATCAGGTATAGGACAATCAAGTATCGTATTGTTCTCAGCAACGGGAACTGCGGTTATAATTGAACCAGAAAATCTCGATGAAACAAAAAGCGCATAGAAGACAACTGTCAAAAAACTAATCGCTAAAACGTCAGCACCAAGAATAGGCATCAATTATTGAAGGATAATTTTTCAGGAACAAGAATAATGAGCACTGGGAAAGATCAATACGCCAATAAGAATACGTTAAACAGACTATAGGAAAAACATCAGAAGAAAGGGCACAAAGAGTAGTTAAACAACAGTATTCTTGTACTCTGATGCTTCGTCTGCTATATTTTAAGGAAGAGTAATCAGTAAACTATTTGTATAAAAGAACGTCTCAATTAAGAGACGTTAACTTGTTTATTTCGTCTCTTTTTAAGATAGAAAAAAACTACCACAACAATTCCAACCGTTAAAACTAATGCAACCACAATAATAGGTTGAAGAGGGCTTAGATTCAGAAGCGGTAAGGTTAACCAGTGGTAAAGTACCTGTGTAGCCAGTTGGAACATATTGCTCAGTTAAAGCACTAGAATTTACAGTACCGCCAATTGATGCTAAATCAGTGGATGTGTATCCTCCAATTACATACAAAATATCGTCAACAACTGCCACTCCAAAATCCACCCGATTTGTGGGTAAAGCCTTAGCAGATAACCAAGAATCGCCAACAGGATCATAAACCTGATTAGCCACCTTTACAGAAGAAAAACTGTCATACACCAAACCTAAGACATAGACTTTTGGAGCCGCATAAATACCCGTTGTTGCTCCAACAACACAAAACTGTACAACTACAGGACCTGTTTTTCCCTCACTCCACCTATTAGCCTTCGAATCATAAATGAAGACTTTCTGATAACGATACACATTAGGGGGATTTTCAACAGAAAAATCACCTGTAACTATGATTTTACCACCTACCACAGTGGAAGCAAAAAGAGCTCCACCTGTTGGAGTTTCAGGCAGATCAGCTTTTTTAGTCCATGTATCATTAGTTGGGTCATACATATACAAGTTCTGTCCATCTATGATAACAAAAATTTTATCATCAACAACATTTGCTTGTACGGTACTTCCTTTGTAGGGTAAAGAAGCTTTAGTGCTCCAACTATCCGTAACTGTATCATAAACCTCATTTATCCCAAAAGTAACCCGTTCCATTTTATCATATATTGTGCCGCCCCATGCAGTAAATTTTACCTTGACAAGCAGTTATAGCAAACCAAGCTCTTGGCGTGAGCATAGGTTCCAAAGTAACCCATGTATCAAATTTAGGGTCATATCGCTCATTAGTGTTTACTACGTTTCCATCAGTTGCAAACCCGCCTATAGCATAAATTTTGCTGTCCGCAGCAACAACCCCTAAACCATGTCTTGCCTGCTTCATGGGAGTTTTTGTGTTCCAATAGTCTCCACTTGTCTCTGAAGCTAAAACAGGATTAAAGGTCGCTATAACTGAGCTGTTTATGAAAATGAAAAGTAATATGAATGAAAGAGTTTTATTCATGCAGTATCACTTGACAGAGATATTTTTTGCATATAAATATTTTTATAGTTTTAACTATAGAGACGAGTTACTGTAGAGAGCAGTTTTTGAAAAAGAAAATAGTTTTGGAAAAATTAGTCTTTTATGGCTTCTATGAAGCTCATAACATTCCAGAGTTTCACACGCGTATACGGAGGCATGTTTGGATCCTGTAGAATTTCGTCAAGTAGTGACACGGCGTTTGAAGCTCTAACTGCAGGGGTAAATCCAGAACCTTGTAACGCCGTCATAGCGTCTTTGGCAGCACGTCGAATATTTCGTGGTGTAGTACTGTCCTCTGAAACTTCGCCAAGCACACCTAGAGCTTGTTGAATTTTAGCTTCATATTCTTCAGCTTTTTTCTTCCGCACCATATGAATCCCTTTAATATTAAAAAACGCAGTAACTAAGTTATATAAGCTTTTGACATATATTTAACTTTGAGGTTCTTAATTGCAGTCAAATAGAGAAGATACATCAATAAAACGCATGGCAGATTTGCTACGGCAAGGTGCAACGTTAACAGATCTTTCATGTCCCGCTTGCTCTTCACCGTTATTTAGATTCAAAGACAACACGCTTTGGTGTGAGCAGGATCAGAAAAGAGTAATAGTTGTAAAAGAAGGCGAACAAACACCAGAACAAACGGTGCAAATAAACACAGCCTATGATAAACTTGAAACTACTCTGCTAACCAAAATACAAGGGATTGAAGATAAAATTGAAAAAACAGAAGATATAGAAGAAATACAGAAATTAAGCATTGCCCTTTCAGAGTTGTTAAATAGTTTAGAAAAAATCAGAAAAATAAAAACTAAAACATAAACGGAATCATTAATGTTTGGTAAATATGAAAATTTTCCTACAGATGTTCATTTTTTAAAAAACTTTTCTTCAACACTGAGCAATAAACAGCTTCAACAAAAGCTTATCAAAACTCTAAAAGAGTTAAACAGAAAAACAGTCCATTTTGAGGAAATCTCCATTCCCACTATTCCAAATAGTGAAATCATTTTTGAGTTCGGCATAGCTGAGGGAGAATGTTTTAATTTTCTTGATGACCAAGAAACTAATCGTGCACTGGACATAGTTAAAGCAAGACAAATAGCAGTTCTGGATTTCTTTTGTATAATACGTTATTATAAATATAATACTCAAAAGAAGATAGCATTAAAATTTGATTATTACATATGTAGAATTGCATTTATAGCTAAAAAGGTAGAGTTTCAAATTTTTCACAAACAAGGTCCACGCTATATTGTCCCAGAAGAACTTGTTATGATGATTAGAGATAACGTAAACAAAGCGGCCGCTAAATGTATTCTAAGTGAAAATGTTGCATAGAAATCATCAAAAGTTTGAAGATCCTTGTCATATATTTTATAGTCTACATCGAAAGGCGTATATTTAGGCAGAGTATTCTTCAGTTTTTCCAAAAATGGAAATATCAAACAATCACGATAGAGGAGCAAGAATGTTTTCCATAGAAGTAAAAGATCTTAAGAAAAGCTATGGTAGTCTTAAAGCGGTTGATGGCATCTCTTTTGCTGTTAAACAAGGAGAAGTCTTTGGACTACTAGGTCCAAATGGGGCAGGTAAAACTACCACTATAGAAATTATGGAGGGACTTCGTGAACGAGACAGTGGAGAAATAAAGATTCTTGGACTAGACCCATGGAAAGACGGTTATGAACTGCATAAAAAAATTGGGGTAATCCCTCAAGACTTTACCTTTTTTGAAAAAACCACTCCAAGAGAAGCTATTGAGTACTACGCAAGCCTTTTCAACATTAAAGTTGATGCTAACGCAATATTAAAAGAAGTCTTGCTCGATGAAATGGATATGCATGTTTTTGAAAGTCTCTCAGGAGGCCAAAAACAAAAAACTGGACTTGCCCTCTCACTTGTAAATTCACCTGAAGTGCTTTTTCTTGATGAACCGACTACGGGTTTAGATCCTAACGCTAGACGCGCCATATGGGAAGTCATACGTAAATTAAAAGCAAAAGGAAAAACCATCATTTTAACTACCCATTATCTTGATGAGGCACAACAACTCTCAGATAGAGTAGCCATCATGGATCATGGACACATTGTAGCCATAGGAACAACAGAAGAAATCATACAACAACATGGATCAGGCGAACATTTAGAAATACAAGGAGAACAACCGCTTGCAGACTATATTAGAGCAAATACTGAATTGCAAGTGGAATACAACAAAAGTAAAGGAAAAATCATTATACCGCTGAAAAAGAAAATAGACATGTTAGCAGCATTGGCAGCTGCGGAACAGTCAGAAATGCGTTGGGGCGAAATCCAAACACGTCAAGACAGTCTTGATGACGTATTCATAAGTCTAATTAATGAACCCCTTGGCGAACAAGGAGAAGTAGAAATAGAAAAGAACCCAAAGAACAAAGGACGGCGTTAGCATGGTTAGTTTTAAACGTATTTATGCAGACTTTAAAGTGTTCAGTGTAGGTTACTTGAGAAACAAGTTTGGATTATTTTTTGGTTTAATTTTTCCAGTTGTTTTAATCTTGATTTTTGGCGCCATATTTAGTGGAGATACTGGAACAGTAAATGTTTATGCCCAAAATCATGATGAAGGAGCCTTTGGCCAAAATATCGGTAACAATTTCCTCACAGCACTAAATGAGTCAGCAACCATTAGAGTTATAACAATAAATGCTTCAGAAAACTTTCCAGACTTTTTATCGGCGCATTCAGCATCAGATGGCATAGTTATTCCTGCAAGTTTTACACAAGACTATCTGTTAGGACAACCAGTGGATATTACAGTTTACGGTAGTCCAGCATCCAGCACGAGCGGTATTGTTAGTGGAACAGTAAATGGATATATCAACTACTTTAATTTACAACGATACAATGGCACCACGATTATAAGCATGACCTCAGCAACAGTTAACACAGAACAAACCACATACATTGATTTTCTAATTCCTGGCTTAATAGGTTTTTCCATTCTAACAAATCCAATGTTTTCACTAGTCAACATTGCTGCAGATTATAAGAAAAATAAACTTTTCAAACAACTCTCATTAACACCCCTAACAAAGATGGAGTGGTTAATCGCTAAAGTTTTGTTCTATATTGCCTTATCAGCTGCAGGCTTCCTACTAATGGTTGCCGTGGGAGTTTTCGTTTTCGGTGCACATGTCACACTATCACCATGGTTAATACCTTTCCTAATTTTAGGACCCATGCTATTTGCTTCACTAGGTATGCTAGTTGGTACAGTAGCTAAAAACCCAGAAACTGCAGGTGTCATAGGCAACATAGTAACTTTCCCTATGATGTTTTTAGCAGGCACCTTTTTCCCTCTAAGCATGATGCCAGAATACCTACAAACCGTCGCACGCGTTTTACCCCTGTTCTATGTTACTGAAGGCTTAAACAATGTCATGGTCTACAATAACATACCAAATGCACTCATAGACATTGCAGTGTTAGGCATAATAACTTTAGTCATCTTCCTCTTGGCAGTGAAACTCTTCAAATGGAGAGAAGACTAACCTCTTCTCTATTTAATTTTAGAGTTTATCTTTTTTTAAAAAAACGACAACCTCGGCATATAATGCGTTTAACACTTCATTTTTACTTTTAGTGCCATCGACACGTCTAAGCTCGCCCTTTTCAACATATTTTTGATATATTTCTTGAACATACTGTTGAGTTTGCAGGTTCTCCATTACAGATTTTTTCCGTTTAAGCCGTTCTAAAACTACCTTGGGGGAGACATCAATAAAGAGGGATAGATCAGGTTTTTGGGCGTTTGCATTTATGGACTCTATCCAATCCAAGTTTAAACCTGCACTGCCTTGGTATGCTAGTGAGGAGTAGACATAGCGGTCAGAGATTACAATTTTACCCTCTTTCAACGCGGGGATGATCGTGTTTTGTACATGTTCAATTCGGTCAGCTGCAAAAAGTAAGGCTTCAACCGTTGTGGGCATGCGTTCTTGTTCAAAGAGGCGTTTACGTATGAATTTGCCAATTTTTCCTTGGCTGGGTTCTGCAGTGAAAACGGCGTTGTACCCTGCTTGGCAGAGTTTTTTTGTTAACAGTTTAGCTTGGGTTGATTTCCCGCTTCCGTCTAAACCTTCAATACAGATAAATACGCCTTTCATAGTTCACGCCTTATTATTCAAATTTAGCATTAAGCATTATATGGAGCTACATAAATATAACTTGTAAACAAAAAGGTGTAAAATATGCCAAAGGCTTACTGGGGAGAAATTAAAGATCCTGTACACGGTTATGTGTACATTACACAGGCAGAAAAAGACATAATTGACACCTATCCGATGCAACGTTTACGCAGGGTAAGACAGTTGGCAGGATCGGAATACGTGTATCCTGGCGCTAATCATACACGTTTTGAACACTGTATAGGAGTAATGTTTTTAGCAGGTACCACCCTTGACAACCCACACATCTCCCAAAAAGTCACTGAAGCAGAAGCGGACATGACTCGAATAAGTGCATTATTACATGACTGTGGGCATGGTCCTTTTTCACATGTTTTTGAACACTTACTGCTTAAAAATCTACAGAAAACACATGAAGACATAACTTCATGGATTATCGAAAAAAGTGAAGTTGCAGATAAACTCTCCAAAATAGGCTATAATCCCATAGAAGTGAGTAAACTTGCAGTTGGAAAAAACCATAAAACAGGCAAAGCCTTTCTGGACCAAATAATTAGTAGCGCCGTAGATGTGGACAAAATGGATTTCATTTTAAGAGACACCTACCACACCGGTGCCGAATACGGCTTTATAGACGTATATCGACTAATTCATGCTCTGGACATTTTAGGTGAAAATTTAGCTGTTGAGCTTGGCGCACTTTCAGCTTTAGAGGCGTTTATGATTGCACGTATTGAATCCTTCAAAAGTATCTATTTTCACCGTATGGGACGAGCAGCACAAATCATGCTTGCAATGGCTATGGATAAAGCTAACAAAGAGTTAGGGCTAACCTCCTTTAAAACACCTGAGGAATATCTTCAACTTGACGATTACACTGTGTGGTCGGCACTAAAAAAATGCAAAGCCTCTCAGGGCATTATTGAAAATCTAGAACATCGCAAAATGCTAAAATGCGCATATGAACGCACATTCTACGAAAAAGACGACATGGCAGCTAACTTATTTGGCAGAGAAACGTACCGTACACAAATTAGAAACGAAATCGCACAAGAAGCCAAAACAGATCTAGAAAAAGTAATTATTGACGTACCAACTGTATCATCCGTTCCATATCATCAAGCCGTCATGATGGACCCCACAGAAATTCCAGTATTTATCCGAAGCCAAAAAGGCAAACGCGATCTACAAAAACTTAGCAACAGCTCAAAAATTTTTGAAACCCTCAAAGGCTTTATGAACATAATCCGCGTCTACACAGACGAGCAAAACCGAGAAACAGTAGAAAAAGCAACAGTTAAAATTTTAGGCAATATTCCTTATGAAACAAAAAGCTCTTTTTAACTTTCTTTGATGCTTTTCTTATATACTAG